>Ga0208243_1000081_pt1 | contig 97705 bp, 94 predicted proteins | sample Subbio2Aug_QV12A_FD_184826 | JGI IMG/M metagenome (GOLD analysis project Ga0208243, IMG submission 184826) | Serpentinite rock and fluid subsurface biosphere microbial communities from McLaughlin Reserve, California, USA - CR12Aug_QV12A (SPAdes) | ecosystem: Environmental > Terrestrial > Deep... | reverse complement strand
CTGGTATCGATTGCTTTGTAACGGGCCATGGCAGTCTCCTGAACTCAACTTCAGCTTGGAGTCTTGTTATTCCATATGGTTCACGGCACGATGCGGGCATGAAGATACTTTTTCTACAGCTTCGTTAGCCGCTATGACCCCATCGCACTCCAAGCTCGCCAGTATTGTTGCCATCGCCTACGTCTTGATTGTTGTAGGGGGCATGCTGCTTCACTTTTTCAACACCGGCAACCTCGGCACTCTTAAGTACAGCCTTATGCTTCCCGCCACGCTGGCCGCCGTTTTCGTTGGCAGCCTAGTCGCATTTGGGCTTTGGCACCGCTTTGCCTGGGCGTGGTGGTTAGGCCTGGCTGCTGTTGGCACCCAGCTCATTCGCTTCGGTAGCTGGTTCATTGGTCGCTTGAGTGTTGGTGATGCGCCTGTGGCTTCATGGGCCATCGCCGTTCTGCTCTTGGCCTTCCTATTTCTGTTGCTCACTAAGGCCACGCGCCAACAATGCACTCGTTAAACGCGGCTAACCCAGCTGTCGACCTCGCTCCCTTCGGTCGCTGGACGCTGCGCGATGAAGCCCCGCAGCGCCGGTTATTTTCTGTTGAAGCCATGAGCCCACTATTCAAATCTTCAAACGTATTGTTCTTGTTGCTGGTCGGTATAGCTGCAAATGTCGGAGCACAAGAGCCCGATCCGCTGACAAAATTCATCCAAGATATGGCGCAGATGCACCAAGCCAAAACGATGTGCCTCGATAGTTCGTCACCCCCCGCGGTTCGCGCCAACATCATTACGTACTTGAAGACGATGGGCGAACAAAACTCGGCAACTGCTCAGACGCTCGCGGTGTCCATGTGGACGCTATATCCATGTCCGTTCTCGCCGTTCCGACCGGAGCTACGCCCTGCAACAGAGAAAGATATTGAGGGCGTTTGGCTTTTTCCCGAAAGCTCACAGAAGTTGCGGTTTCCGCCAAAATCTGGGCGCCAAGGTCCGGCTGGGCCAGTGCCCGTCAGATGTGATGCCGTCGGCTACTATTCAAACGGGGAACTTAGGCACGCCGTCATCGCAGGGCAAGCTGCATGTCCGTTCGGGAAGGCCGCAGACCTTGATGTCGCAAGAAAGAACCCAATCGTTTCAACTTGGCGCCTATATCGTCCCGGTCGAATCGCGGTTACGCGAACTGACGTTGCCAACCACATCGAAGAGTGGGACGTCTTTTTCGTCGTTACGCCATTTACCTTCAGCGACGTCCAGTTTGCGGAAGGTGACCTCGTTGCTTATGTCCGCAAAGAGAACGGCAACGACGTTGGTGCGGCAACTCAGTTTCGTCACTTAAAGCGGCTGCCGTAGTGGCGACGAAATCTAATTCACGTTGGGCCTTATTATCACCAGGGAGATATAAATGAAGAAAGTATGTTTGATCGTTTGTGTAATTCTGTCTCTTTTCGGGACAACAGGTTGCTCGACTCTTGCAGATGCAAAAGCAGCCAAGGGAACTGGTAGTTCACGGGTCTATGACAAGCCCTATGAAGAAGTTTGGAATGCAACGCTGACGGTTGTAAAAGCTTCGGGTTTAAGTCTTGTTAATGATGACAAAGCTCGGGGTCAAATTCTTGCTCAGAATGGAATTTCTGCGTTCAGCTACGGAGAAAATGTCGCTATCTTTGTGGAAGAGGTTCAAGGCAAAGTCCAAACGCGTGTCGAGGTGGTAAATAAACGCGCAATGAGCACAAACGTATTCGCAGCGGATTGGGAGAGTCGCCTTTTGTCCGCTCTCGATAAACAGCTGTAGCCCAACCGGTAGTCGAGCGGACCTGCGCAAATAGCCGCGCAAGGCCGCTCACTTCTTTAGGCAGTTTATTGCAACGCTGCTGTTACCACCTTTCTCCATTCGCTATGAGACAACCTGCCATGAATAGGAATTTGCTTGGTCTGTCGTGCCTGCTCATTTCGCTGGCGCAGAACATTTATGCGCAAGATGTGAATTCAGTTGTCGGCTCAAATCCAATACTGGAAGAGCGGCTGCGTAATGCTCAAGTAAAGGAAACAAAGTTGAGCAACGGAGCCGTTATTACAGAAGTCAGGTTCGCGGGAAGTCTCAAACCGAATTTCGATCTGGGATGCATTTCGATGGGCGAGGTCACTAGTGAATTCAATCCGCCAGCGCTGATTTACGCAGCGAAGAAGTGCATCAAAGAGCAAGAGTACTCAAAGGCGTGGGCGCTGCTTACAACCGGGTATGGCTTTGCTTATTACGACTTGAAACGACTGGCTGATCGCTCCACTCAAGGAGCGCGAACCGTTCTCAGCATGAACGCATTCGCCGACTTGACGAACGACGAACGAGAAAACTCCTCGAAGATAAGCAAGGAAATTCAGAAGGACCCAGCGCAAGTACAAGCATATTGTGATGCACTCACGAAAATTGGGCCTCCGACTTACGAACCTCAGTGGGCAATCCTCCACGGCATCGGCGCCTATCAAGAACCGCGGAACGGTCACTACCTAACAAACGTTGATGTGAAGGCTCTCTGGGAAGAGGTGTTGCAGAATCGCTGCACCCCGCAGAAGTCTTAGCTTTCCGCCGTGCGCCACAGGCTGCCTAACCCTGCGATGCACCAGACCTATGAACACGGAAACCGATGATCTCGTAAATATTCATATTGATCTTCCAAACCATTGGCGGTTCAAAGGAGAATCAATGTGGGCAAAACCACTCGGAAATGATCACTATGAAATACAGAATGTACCGTTCTGCGCATACGGTCTTAACCGGTCTAACAACGCCCTCTCGTCATTCGTTAGCCATGATTAGCCTAGTTGCCTTTGGAGTACCGCAACGCATCATATGGGGTGGATATTTTCTATTGGTTAGCATGGTCGTCGCTGCAGGCGACTCTCTTTACACCGCATATCTCTACCCCGTCATAGCACCAATCGTTGCTCTTGAAATCTGCTCGTGGAGAAAACTACGTTCTTTCTATCTATCCGGTGTTGCTGTAGTCATTTATTTGACCCTGGTCAGCTACCTCAGTATCAATTGGTTTTCGGCCAATCCAGAGGGGTTTCTCGTCGTCGGCCATCTTCTTTCGCTGCCAGGTCTTGTAATCGGCGCTATTGCTTTGTCCTTGCAAGATCGTCCAACTTACGGCCCCGCTGCATCAATTCTTCTCGGAGCTACAGGTGCCAGCATTGGCTTCTTACTAGCTCAGGGGGTTGTCTGTAACACCGTAATGTACTGCGGTGCTCTCTCTCCGGCCTTCAAATAGTGGCCGACACCGCGCTCACATTTGATTCCTCCGAATCTTCGCGAAAAGCCACTCAGTCCGTTGAATTCAGACGTTAATACTCTCATCAGATCAACATGCGCTATCAAGGTCGAATTACCACATGGAAGGATGACAAAGGCTTTGGATTCATCACACCCAACGGCGGTGGCGAGCAAGTCTTTGTGCACATCAACTCGTTTTCCAGCCGGCAGCGCCGACCGGAAGCAAACGTACTCGTCACCTACGAACTCACGGTCGATGGAAAGGGCCGCTCGCAAGCGAAGACTGTTGCATTCGTTGGCGAACGGCCGACACCGCCTAAAGCTCAGGGGCGCAGCAATCTTCCCCCGCTATTCGCAGCTTGTTTCTTGGTCTTTCTCGTTGGTGCTGTCGCCGCTGGCCGACTCCCCGCTACGGTCCTCACGCTATACGCTGTCGCCAGCATCATTGCCTTCTTCGCCTACGCATTCGATAAATCCGCAGCCCTACGGAATCGATGGCGAACCCAGGAAAGCACGTTGCATTTATTCGCCCTTTTCGGTGGCTGGCCCGGCGCCCTGGCCGCGCAGCGATTGCTTCGGCACAAATCCGCCAAGGCGTCGTTTCAAGCCACGTTTTGGATCGCCGTTGTGCTCAATTGCGGAGCACTCGGCTGGTTTTTATCGCCCTCAGGCGCTAAAACTCTCAACGCTTTGGTCGGTGCCCTGTAAGGGCGAGCCTCGCTTCAAACAGACCGTAGTGGCAACGAAGCGCTTGATATTCCATATGATTCACGGCACGATGTCGTCATTTTCAAACGATGTACCATGCCTTGGGGAGAGCGGCTAAATGAACGAACAAGAATATGCAGGATTTTGGATACGAACAGGCGCGGCAATTATAGATACGGTATTGATGCTGATCATAATCTTGCCGATACTCACCGCCATATACGGTACTGAGTACTGGGAGAGCGAATCGTTTTTTCTCGGTTTTTGGGATGCGATGTTCAATTACGTCATTCCGGCAATCGCAGTCATTATTTTCTGGGTGTACAAATCTGCCACACCGGGAAAAATGGCAACCCGGCTGACAATAGTGGACGCAAAAACCGGCGGCAAGCCTTCAACCGGACAGTTCATTGGCCGTTACCTTGCTTACTACGTTTCGATAATCCCATTGTTCCTGGGAATTATCTGGGTCGGAATTGATAGAAAAAAACAGGGCTGGCATGACAAGATTGCCGGAACGGTCGTCATCAGAAGCAACTACAAGGAACCCGTCAGCTTTGAACAGCAAGCTTGACGACCAATATTGAGCATTGAAATGAAATATATTTTTCTATCTGTTCTGGCGCTGTCCCTATTCGCGTGCTCGGATAAAGAACCAGTCACTTCCGTAATCACTCAATCCACGGATGGCAAGAGATACACCAATGCCTACTTTGACATCCAGGTCGACAAGCCAGAAGGCTGGTTCGCCCAGGACCCGGAGCAAACAATAAAACAGAGTTCGCAAGGAGCCCGCGTGGTGGCGGGCGAAGACAAGAACATGAAAGCCATTCTGGCAGAGTCGATCAAAACGACCGTGCCAATATTCGCTTTTTTCAAACATGAACCTGGCACACCGGTTAAATTCAATCCAAGCGTAATAGCCGTTGCCGAGAATATCGAAGTCATGCCTGGTATAAAAACCGGCTGCGACTATCTATTCCACGCTCGTTCGTTGCTGAAAAACGCAGCAATCGAATTGGAGGTTACCGATGACTGCCACACGGAAAGTATCAACAACGCGCCGCTCGGATATTTCGACGCCCGCATAAGCGTTAATGGTGCAGATATTTATCAGAAATATTATGCCTGCATCAAAAACCAGCACGCTTTATCTTTCATTCAAACCTATTTCGACGATCAGAGTAAATCGGAAGTCGACCAGGTAACCAGTTCCCTGCTGCTGTCCTGCCAATAATCCTGAAACGCGCTGCTATTCCCCGATCACGTCGCTGCCCGGCGGCGGCGTGAAGCGGAACAGCCCGGCCGCCAGTGCCGGGTTGCGTTCGCCGCGTAGCAGGCGGATGTGCGTGATCTGGCCGAAGTTGTCGTGCAGTTCCATCGCCTTCATGTCGCGTCCGGCCATGCCGATGCGCACCTTCTCGAAGCCGCTGTCGGCGGATTTCGGGATGGCCTCGACCCAGGCCAGGCCGTCGGCGTCGCCGGCTTCCCTGAGCGTGAAATTCTTTTCCAGTTCGTTGCTGCCGGCGAGCAGCGCGGCCGGCGAGCCGCCGATGGCCTGGCCGGCCTGACGGACCGTCACCTGTTGCAGTTCGGGATCGTGAATCCAGATTTTCTGGCCGTCGCCGACCACGAGTTGCGGATAGGGCTTGAGGATTTCCCAGCGCAGCTTGCCCGGTCGCTGGATGGCCAGCGTCCCCGACGACTCCTGCGGCTTGCGGCCGTTGCGGGCGATCACCGCCTGCTCGAAATCGGCCTTGTAGCTGCGCGTGTCGTTGAGGAAACCGCGCAATTGGTCGATGGCACCGGCGTGGGCGAGGATGGGCAGCGCGGCGAAGGCGGCACTGGCGATAAGTTGGCGGATGAGTTTCATGGGCGCAGCTTACGCCGGCACGATGGCCGGCGCTGTGTCAGTGTGTAAGTTTTTGTATTGGCCGGCGGAAAATCATTCGGCCGGTTTCTTCATCAGTACTTCGCGACCGCCGCGGCCGTCCATGGCCGAGACCAGGCCGGCGTTCTCCATGGCTTCGATGAGGCGGGCCGAGCGGTTGTAGCCGATGCGCAGGTGACGCTGGACGAGCGAGATCGAGGCGCGCTGGTTCTTGAGCACGATGTCCACTGCCTGGTCGTAGAGCGGATCGCTCTCGGCGTCGCCGGCGCCGCCCTCGCCCGCTTCGCCACCGCCTTCGTCGTCACCGGCGGCACCGTTGAGGATGTCCTCGACGTATTCCGGGGCGCCGGTGGTCTTGAGGTGCTCGACGACGCGATGCACTTCATCATCGGAAACGAAAGCGCCATGAACGCGGGTCGGGTAGCCGGTGCCGGGCGCGAGATAGAGCATGTCACCCTGGCCGAGCAGCGCCTCGGCGCCCATCTGGTCGAGGATGGTGCGCGAGTCGATCTTGCTCGACACCTGGAAGGACAGCCGGGTCGGGATGTTGGCCTTGATCAGGCCGGTGATCACGTCGACCGACGGGCGCTGCGTCGCCAGCACCAGATGGATGCCGGCGGCGCGGGCCTTCTGCGCCAGGCGGGCGATCTGTTCCTCGACCTTCTTGCCGACGACCATCATCAGGTCAGCCAGTTCGTCGATGATGACGACGATGTACGGCATGTGCTTGAGCGGTTCCGGGGCTTCCGGCGTCAGCGACAGCGGGTTCGGGATATGCTCGCCGCGCTTCTCGGCGTCCTTGATCTTGGTGTTGAGGCCGGCGATGTTGCGCACGCCCATGGCCGACATCAGCTTGTAGCGCTTTTCCATCTCAGTCACGCACCAGTGCAGCGCGTTGGCCGCCTGCTTCATGTCGGTGACGACCGGTGCCAGCAGGTGCGGAATGCCCTCGTAGATGGAGAGTTCGAGCATCTTGGGGTCGACCATGATCAGGCGGACGTTTTCCGGCTCGGACTTGTAGAGCATCGACAGGATCATCGCATTGACGCCGACCGACTTGCCCGAACCGGTCGTGCCGGCAACCAGCAGGTGCGGCGTCTTGGCCAGGTCGGCGACCACCGGCAGGCCGCCGATGTCCTTGCCCAGGCAGACGGTCAGCGGGCTGCTCATGTCGTTGTACGGCTTGCTCGAGATGATTTCCGAGAGCTTCACCGTCTGCCGCTTGGGGTTCGGCAGTTCGAGCGCCATGCACGACTTGCCGGGCACGGTTTCGACGACGCGGATCGAGACCATGGCCAGCGCCCGCGCCAGGTCGCGCGCCAGGTTGACGATCTGGGCACCCTTGACGCCGACCGCCGGTTCGATTTCGTAGCGGGTGATGACCGGGCCGGGCATCGCCGCCAGCACCTTGACCTGGACGCCGAAGTCGGCGAGTTTGCGTTCGATCAGGCGCGAGGTGTATTCCAGGGTTTCCTGGCTGACCGTCTCGGTCGGCGGTGGCGCCGGGTCGAGCAGGTGCAGCGGCGGCAGGGTGCCGCCGATGATTGCCTCGGGGAAGAGCAGTGCCTGCTTCTCGCGCTCGACGCGCTTCTCGGCTTTCTTCGAGACTGGCACTTCGACCGGGGCCGGCGGCTCGATGAAGATTGGCTCATGCAGTTCGACGCGAAGCTTCTCTTCCTGGACGACGACTTCGCGCTGCTGCGCGACTTCGCGCCCGATCTTGCGGTCGCGCCAGGCATCGATGCGGCCGTAGACGAAAAGGGTCAGCGCTTCGAGAATCAGACCGAGTTTTTCGAAGGCCCACAGCCAGGACATGCCGGCAAAGGCGCTCCAGGCGGCGGCCATGACTGCCAGCAGGAACAGCGTGGCGCCGGTGAAACCGAGCGTGTCGGCCAGCCAGCGGCTGAGTTCGAGGCCGACCATGCCGCCGGGAGCCAGCGGCAGTTGAGCCTGCAGGGTATGGAAGCGCAGGGCTTCGAGCGCGGTGCTGGCGAGCAGCAAGGCCAGGAAACCGGGAATCGCCAGGTAGGGCGACGGCGGCAGTTTCTCGGGATGGCCGTGCAGGCGGCGGAAGCCCCACCACACGGTCATCCCGAGCAGCACCACCCACCACCAGGCGGACAGACCGAAAACGTAAAGCATCAGGTCGGCCACCCAGGCCCCGGCGCGACCGGCCGGATTCTGCAGGCCGGCGGCGCCGACCGCATGCGACCAGCCCGGATCACTGCGCTGGAAGCCCCACAGGGCCATCACCAGGAATACCGCCAGCGCACCGACACCGAGCCAGCGGGATTCCTGCAGCAGGCTGCCGATCTTGTCGGGCATCGGACTGGGGTCGTTTCTCTTGGCCATCGGCTTTTCCTCTACCGCTTCCGGCTTAGTCGAAAACGGGCTAAATCATTATGCGTCATACAGTTAGCATGGAATTATAAACTGCTTTGATAGATCGGTTACGAAGCTCAACAAAACGATCGTCCATTAGCCGGCTATAATTTTCGCCGATCCCATCCTCAGGCAGAAAAAAGACATGAGCACACGTCACACCCCGCTGATCATTCTCGGTTCCGGCCCGGCCGGCTACACCGCCGCCGTTTACGCCGCCCGCGCCAACCTCAAGCCGGTGCTGATCACCGGCATGGCCCAGGGCGGCCAGCTGATGACCACCACCGAAGTCGACAACTGGCCGGCCGACGCCGACGGCGTCCAGGGCCCGGAGCTGATGCAGCGCTTCGAGAAGCACGCCACCCGCTTCGACACCGAAATCATCTTCGACCACATCCACACGACGAAGCTGACCGAAAAGCCGTTCACGCTGATCGGCGACGCCGGCACCTACACCTGCGACGCGCTGATCATCGCCACCGGCGCTTCCGCCATGTACCTCGGCCTGCCGTCCGAACAGGCCTTCCAGGGCAAAGGCGTGTCCGCCTGCGCCACCTGCGACGGTTTCTTCTACCGCAACAAGCCGGTCGCCGTCGTCGGCGGCGGCAACACCGCAGTCGAGGAAGCGCTCTACCTGGCCAACATCGCCAGCCATGTCACGCTGATCCACCGCCGCGACAAGTTCAAGGCCGAGAAGATCATGCAGGACAAGCTGTTCCAGAAGGAGAAGGAAGGCAAGGTCACGATCCTGTGGAACAGCACGCTCGACGAAGTACTCGGCGACGATTCCGGCGTCACCGGCCTGGCCGTCAAGCATGTACAGACCGGCGAAGTGAAGAAGGTCGACGTGCATGGCGTGTTCATCGCCATCGGCCACAAGCCGAACACCGACATCTTCGCCGGCCAGCTCGAGATGGACCACGGCTACCTCGTCACCCAGGCCGGCCGCAACGGCAATGCGACGCAGACCAGCATCCCGGGCGTATTCGCGGCCGGCGACGTGCAGGACCAGATCTACAAGCAGGCCTGCACCTCGGCCGCCAGCGGTTGCATGGCCGCACTCGACGCCGAGCGCTACCTCGACAACCTTGGCCACCAAGCCTGATCCAGGCTCGCTGAAGGACGGCCTGCGGGCCGTCTGGCGACAGCGCGCGGCGGCTCCGGTCGCTGCGCCGCCGGCCAAACCGGCCAAACCGCCGGCCAGTTCCGGCAACGAGGCAGACGAACAGGCCTTGTTCCGCCAGGCCGTAGCCGGCACCCAAGTGCTGCCCGACGCCAATCGCGTGACCCTGGCCAAACCGCCGTCACGACGCATCGTTGCCGCCCGCTCCTTGGCCGACGACAATCAGCCAAGGCGCCGCATCGCCGGCGACGATACCCTGCCCGCCGGCTGGCAGGACGATACCCGCCCGCGCCGCCTACCCGACGACCCCGAGCAGGCCGCCTTCATGCTGGCGATGAGCGGCGTCGCGCCCTTGCCCGACAAGAATCTGGCCGAGTTGAACAAGCCGACGCCAAAGCCGGCTCCCCAGCAATCGCTGGCCGACCGCCAGGCCGTGCTGCGCGAAAGCCTGCACGCTCCGATCGCACTCCAGGATCGGCTCGAAGGCGGCGACGAGCCGGCCTACCTGCGCGACGGGCTGGCGCAGACCATCCTGCGCGACCTGCGCCGGGGCCGCTGGGTGATTCAGGACGAAGTCGACCTGCACGGGCTGAACCGCGAACAGGCCCGCCACCTGGTTGCCGGCTTCCTGCATACCTGCCTGCACCAGGGCAAGCGCTGCGTGCGCATCGTGCATGGCAAGGGCCATGGTTCGCCGCACAAGCTGTCGATCCTGCGCCAGCTGGTACGCGGCTGGCTGGCCCAGCGCAACGAGGTGCTCGCCTACTGTCAGGCCAAACCCCAGGACGGCGGCGAAGGCGCCCTGCTGGTCCTGCTGCGCGCGCCCAGGGGATGAAAAAAATGCGCCCCGCAGGGCGCATTCGGTGCTCCCGGGTTGGCCTCAGACGATCAAGGGCACGATCAGCAGGGCGACCAGGTTGATGATCTTGATCAGCGGATTGACCGCGGGGCCGGCCGTGTCCTTGTAGGGATCGCCGACGGTGTCGCCGGTAACCGCAGCCTTGTGGGCGTCCGAGCCCTTGCCGCCGTAATGACCATCCTCGATGTACTTCTTGGCGTTGTCCCAGGCACCGCCGCCGGTGGTCATCGAAATCGCCACGAACAGGCCGGTCACAATGGTACCGACGAGCAGGCCGCCCAGCGCCTGCGGGCCGAGCAGCAGGCCGACGACAATCGGCACGGCGACCGGCAGGATCGACGGAATCATCATTTCCTTGATCGCGGCGACGGTCAGCATGTCGACGGCTCGTGAGTAATCCGGCTTGGCCGTGCCTTCCATGATCCCCGGGATTTCCTTGAACTGGCGCCGGACTTCGACGACCACGGCACCGGCCGAACGGCCGACCGCTTCCATGGCCATGGCGCCGAACAGGTAGGGAATCAGGCCGCCGATGAAGAGGCCGATGATCACCATGTGGTTGGACAAATCGAAGGTGATGCCGGTCAGTCCAGCCGCTTCAAGGCCGTGGGTGTAGTCGGCGAACAGCACCAGCGCGGCCAGGCCGGCCGAGCCGATGGCGTAGCCCTTGGTCACCGCCTTGGTGGTGTTGCCGACGGCGTCGAGCGGATCGGTCACCGCGCGCACTTCCGGCGGCAGTTCGGCCATTTCGGCAATGCCGCCGGCGTTGTCGGTGATCGGACCGTAGGCGTCGAGGGCGACAACGATACCGGCCATCGACAGCATCGAGGTGGCAGCAATCGCCAGGCCGTACAAGCCACCGACCGAATACGCCGCCCAGATCGAGGCGCACACGGAAAGCACCGGCAGCGCCGTAGCCTTCATCGAAATGCCGATCCCGGCGATGATGTTGGTCGCATGCCCGGTCTGACAGGCCGAGGCCACGTGCTTGACCGGACCGTACTCGGTGCCGGTGTAGTACTCGGTGATCCACACCATCGCCGCCGTCAGCACCAGGCCGATGATGGCACAGGTGAACATGGTGCCGGTGGTGATGCCCGCTGCCGGGTCGCCGGCGCCAATCAGCCACGAGGTCACCGGGTAGTAGAAGGCCAGCGCCAGCACACCGGCCACGATCAGCCCCTTGTACAGGGCGCCCATGATCTTGCCGCCGTCGGAAGTCTTGACGAAGTAGCAGCCGACGATGGAGGCGATGATGGAGACGGCACCCAGCGCCAACGGATAGAGGATCAGCGCGTCGCCCAGTCCGGGGAAGGCCTTGAGCGTGAGTGCGCCGAGCACCATGGTGGCGACCACGGTCACCACGTAGGTCTCGAACAGGTCGGCAGCCATGCCGGCGCAGTCGCCAACGTTGTCACCGACATTGTCGGCGATCACCGCCGGGTTGCGCGGATCGTCCTCGGGAATGCCGGCCTCGACCTTGCCGACCAGGTCGGCGCCGACATCAGCGCCCTTGGTGAAGATGCCGCCCCCGAGGCGGGCAAAGATGGAAATCAGCGAGGAGCCGAAAGCCAGGCCGATCAGCGCGTGCAGCGCCGTGTCCTGGTTCAGCCCGAAGGCCAGCAGACCGCCGTAATAGCCGGCAACGCCGAGCAGGCCCAGACCGACCACCAGCATGCCGGTGATCGCCCCGCCCTTGAAGGCCACGTCCAGTGCCGGCGCAATGCCCCCGCGAGCTGCCTCGGCAGTACGCACATTGGCCCGCACGGAAACGTTCATGCCGATGAAGCCGGCAGCACCGGACAGCACCGCACCGATGACGAAGCCAACGGCCGTCGCCATGCCCAGGAAGATGGCGATCAGCACCGCCATCACCACGCCGACCATCGCAATGGTCTTGTACTGACGATTCAGGTAGGCCGCAGCCCCTTCCTGGATCGCCTTGGCGATTTCCTGCATGCGCGCGTTCCCCGCCGGCAATGCAAGAATGGAACGACTGGACAACCAGCCGTAGACGACCGCCAATGAAGCACATAACAACGCCAACCACAATGCAGAAGACATCATTTCCCCTCTCTCTGAACGGACAAACAAGTGAACAGGCTATTTCTCCGAAAAACCTTCCGGACAGCAAGAAACGACGCGAGGCAAATCGCGTCGTTTGCGGAAGTGAAGGAAAACGGGGGGTGGTCGGTCTGTGCCGACAGGGGTCTTGCCCTGGAAACTGCCTTGATCGCGGCAGCACTTCCTGTTTCTGCGAGGAAGGCCGGCCGCGTCGTCATGCGCTGACCCTTAGTTCAGGGACGTGACACGATCGGACACGCCGATCCTGCCATCGTCACACACCCTGGGGTGTGTGGGGAAGACTGGGGATGCGTGACGGCACATGCCGCCACATCTTCTCTCTGCCTGAATGATGCTCATGAAATCCCGCTTGCCACTGAATCGTTGGAGAAACCTGACTGACGGACGAGGGGGCATGCCCCTCTGGTGGGGAAAATTACCCCCTTTTCCGGACTCGGTCAAACGGTTTGCTCAGGCTTGATGTAAATAAGCCGCAAGCGGGAAAAAAGAACAATGTCAGATGGCGGCTTCGTTGGTTTCGCCGGTACGGATGCGGACCACCTGCTCGACCGAGGTGACGAAGATCTTGCCGTCACCGATCTTGCCGGTGCGCGCCGCCTTGACGATGGCATCGATGGCCGGATCGACCTGTTCGGTGGCAACAACGATTTCGATCTTGATCTTGGGCAGGAAATCGACGACATACTCGGCGCCGCGATACAACTCGGTATGACCCTTCTGGCGGCCAAAACCCTTGACCTCGGTCACGGTCAAGCCGGTGATGCCGACCTCGGACAGGGCTTCACGGACTTCGTCGAGCTTGAACGGCTTGATGATGGCTTCGATTTTTTTCATGTTGAATACCCCTTCTCTCTGTGTAATCTCAATATTCGTCGGCGTAGCGATTGGTGATCGGATAACGCCAGTCCTTGCCGAAACCGCGCGGCGTGATGCGGATGCCGACCGGCGCCTGGCGGCGCTTGTACTCGGCGATGCGCAGCAGGCGGACGACGCGGCGGACATCGGCTTCGGGCAGGCCGGCGGCGATGATCTCGCGCGGGCTGCGGTCTTCTTCCATGTAGGCGCGGACGATGGCGTCGAGCACCTCGTATTCGGGCAGCGAATCCTGGTCCTTCTGGTCCGGCTTCAGCTCGGCCGACGGCGGACGGACGATGATGTTCTCGGGGATCACCGGCTCGCCTGCACACAGCGTGTTGCGGTAGCGCGACAGGCGATAGACCAGGGTCTTGTAGACGTCCTTGATCACCGCGAAGCCGCCGGCCATGTCGCCGTACAACGTGCAGTAGCCAACCGCCATCTCGGACTTGTTGCCGGTGGTCAGGACCAGCTTGCCGGTCTTGTTCGAGAGCGCCATCAGGATGTTGCCACGAATCCGCGCCTGGATGTTCTCTTCGGTAGTGTCGCTGGGCAGGCCGGCGAACAGCGGCGCCAGCATGGCTTCATAAGTCGCCATGGCCGGGGCGATGGCGATTTCGTCATACGAGCAACCGAGCTGGCGGATCATCTCGCGCGAGTCGTCGAGGCTCATCTGCGCGGTGTAGGGCGACGGCATCATGACCGCGTGCACCTTGTCGGCACCAAGCGCGTCGACGGCGACGCACAGCGTCAGCGCCGAGTCGATGCCGCCGGAGAGGCCGATGATCGCGCCCTTGAAGCCGGTCTTGCCGATGTAGTCGCGCACCCCGAGAACCAGCGCGGCATAGGCTTCGGCCTCGAGCGACAGCGGCTCGGCATGTTCGTCGGACTGCAGCCGGCCGCGATCGAAATCGACGATGCCGAGCGCTTCCTCGAACTGCGGCAGGCGCATGCAGATCTGCTCGCGCTCGTCGATGGCGAAGGAAGCGCCGTCGAAGACCAGTTCGTCCTGGCCGCCGACCAGGTTGCAGTAGATGGCGGGCACGCCGGTGGCTTCGACCCGCTCGCCGAGCACGCGGGCGCGCTCGTGGTGTTTTTCGAGATGACAGGGCGAGGCGTTGAGCACCAGCACCAACTCGGCGCCGGCGGCGCAGGCCAGTTCATAGGCACCCTCTTCCCAGATGTCGGCGCAGATGTTGATGCCGACATTGACGCCGCCGAGCGTGACGACACAGGCTTCGTGGCCCGGCTCGAAATAGCGCTTCTCGTCGAAGACGTCGTAGTTGGGCAGGCGAATCTTGCGGTAGACCGCGGTTTTCCGGCCATTTTCGATGACCGAGGCGGCGTTGTGGCAAACGCCGTTGAATTCTTCCGGGTGACCGACAACCAGCGCGATCCCGTCGACGCGGGCGGCCAGATCGTCAAGCGCCCGCTGGCAGGCCCGGTAGAAATCCGGGCGCAGCAGCAGGTCTTCCGGCGGATAGCCGCTGAGCGCCAGTTCCGGCGTCAGCAGAACCTGCGCGCCGCGGGCCTTGGCCGCGGCAGCACAGGCGACGATACGGTCGACGTTGCCGGTCAGGTCACCGACAACGGCATTGAACTGGGCAACGGCGACACGCAGCATCTTAGTAGTTCGGCTTGTCTTTCGCGTCGTTGTAACGCTTGATGCCGGAGGTGATTTCTTCGCGGGCGGCATCGATACCCTGCCAGCCGTTGACCTTGACCCACTTGCCGGGTTCCAGATCCTTGTAGTGCTCGAAGAAGTGGGAAATCTGCTTGCGCAGCAGTTCCGGCGTGTCTTCGTAGGTCTTGACGTCGTTGTACAGCGGGGTCAGCTTGGACACCGGCACGGCCAGCAGCTTGGCATCCTCGCCACCTTCGTCGGTCATCGACAGCTGACCGAGCGGACGGCAGCGGACGACGACGCCCGGCGGCAGCGGGAAGGGGCTGATCACCAGCACGTCGACCGGATCGCCGTCGCCGGCGATGGTGTGCGGGATGTAGCCGTAGTTGCACGGGTAGTGCATCGCCGTCGACATGAAACGGTCGACGAAGATGGCACCGCTGTCCTTGTCGACTTCGTACTTGACCGGATCGGAATGCGCCGTGATCTCGATGATCACGTTGAAGTCGTCGGGGAGGGACTTGCCGGAGGGAACGTCGTTAAGCGCCATTATTATCTCTCTGCGATTGAGTTTGAAAAAGAAGCCTCGGAATTATAGCTTGCCCGACCGCAGGATCATTGCCAGGCGGCAAGAAACTCGCGCCAGTGCTGCGCATCGATTTTCGCCAGTTGGCCCTTGATGAAGGCCTGTTCGGCAAGTTCCTCGTCGGCGGTCAGTTCGCCGCGCATGCGCCGGAAACGATTGTAGACCAGGTAGGTATTGACCACGTCGGTCTCGCAGTAATCGCGGATATCGGCCGCCTGCCCGGCCTGCCAGGCTTCCCAGACCTTGCTGCCGTCCATGCCGAGCTTGCCGGGAAAACCGAACAATTTGGCCAGATCGTCGAGCGGCGCGTTGGCACGGCCGTTGTACAGGGCCAGCAGATCCATCAGGTCGAGGTGACGGGTGTGGTAGCGGCTGATGTAGTTGTTCCACTTGAAATCGCGCGAGTCGGCGTAATCACCGTCGCCCATGTCCCAGTAGCGCGGCGCCGCGACGCCATGGAGCATGCCGCGATAGTGCAGCACAGGCAGGTCGAAACCGCTGCCGTTCCAGGAAATGATCTGCGGCGTGAATTTCTCGATGCCGTCGAAGAAACGCTGGATGATCGCGGCTTCGTCGAGGTCCGGCTCGGCCAGCGACCACACCTTGAAGCCTTCAAGCGTGCGCAGTACGCAGGAGATGGCGACGATGCGCTGCAGGTGTAGCGGCAGGAAGTCGTTGCCGCTCTTCGCCCGGCGCTGCTGGAAAGCGAGCTCGGCGACTTCGGCGTCGGACAGTTCGGCCGGCAGGTCGTTGATCCGGCGCAGCCCCGGCACATCGGGAATGGTCTCGATGTCGAAGACGAGAACCGGCTTCATGCAGGGAAGACGCCGGTCGACAGGTAACGGTCGCCACGGTCGCAGACGATGGAAACGATGGTCGCGTTTTCCAGGGTCTGGGCCAGACGCAGCGCCACGGCGAGCGCGCCGCCGGACGAAATGCCGGCGAAGATGCCTTCCTCGACGGCGAGCCGCCGGGTCATCGCCTCGGCGTCGGCCTGGCTGACGTATTCGATGCGGTCGACATTGGTCGGCGCGTAGATCTTCGGCAGGTAGGCTTCCGGCCATTTGCGGATGCCGGGAATCTGGCTGCCGTCTTCCGGCTGGCAGCCGACGATGGTGATCGCCGGATTCATTTCCTTGAGGTAGCGACTGGTCCCCATGATGGTGCCGGTGGTGCCCATGCTGGAAACGAAATGGGTGATGCGGCCGTTGGTGTCGCGCCAGATTTCCGGACCGGTGCCTTCGTAGTGGGCGACCGGGTTGTCCGGGTTGGCGAACTGGTCGAGGATGATGCCCTTGCCCTCGTCGCGCATCCGTTCGGCGACGTCGCGGCACAGTTCCATGCCGCCGTCCTTGGGCGTCAGCACCAGTTCGGCGCCGTAGGCGCGCATGCTCTGGCGACGCTCGATGCTCTGGTTCTCGGGCATCACCAGGATCATCTTGTAGCCCTTGATCGCCGCCGCCATGGCCAGCGCGATGCCGGTGTTGCCGGAAGTCGCCTCGATCAGCGTGTCGCCCGGCTTGATGTCACCGCGCGCCTCGGCGCGCTGGATCATCGACAGCGCCGGCCGATCCTTGACCGAACCGGCCGGGTTGTTGCCTTCGAGCTTGGCCAGGATGACGTTGCCGCGGCGTTCGTTGTCAGCGCCGGGAATGCGCTGCAGGCGAACCAGCGGCGTGTTTCCGACAAAATCCTGCAGGGTTTTATACATGGGCGTGCAACCAGTCGATATATTGGGAAACGCCCTCCTCGACCGTCGCCATCGGCGCATCGTAGCCGGCGTCGCGCAGCTTGGTCAGATCCGCCTGCGTGAACGCCTGGTACTTGCCCTTCAAGGCTTCGGGGAAGGCGATGTATTCGAGCAAACCCTGTGCCCGGAGTTCCGCCAGACCGAGCGGCGCTTCGCCCTTGGCCTTGCGGCAGCCGTTGACCGCGGCCACGGCGACGTCGTTGAAGCTTTGCGCACGGCCCGAGCCGAGGTTGAAGATGCCGGACTTTTCCGGATGGTCGAGGAAGAACAGATTGACCTTGGCCACATCGCCGACGAAGACGAAGTCGCGCATCTGGCCGCCGTTCTCGTAACCGTGCGAGCCCTCGAACAGCTTGACCTTGCCGTCGGCGCGGAACTGGTTGAAGTTGTGGAAGGCCACCGAGGCCATGCGTCCCTTGTGGTTCTCGCGCGGGCCATAGACGTTGAAGTAGCGGAAGCCGACGATTTGCGACGACGGCTCCTTGGCCAGGCGCTGGCGGACGATCTGGTCGAACAGGAACTTGGAGTAGCCGTAGACATTCAGCGGCCCCTCGAATTCGCGTTCCTCGCGGAAAACGCTGGAGGCGCCATAGGTCGCTGCCGACGAGGCATAGAGGAACTGCACGTCCTGGTCGAGGCACCAGTCGAGCAGGATGCTGGAGTAACGGAAATTGTTCTCCATCATGTAGCGGCCGTCGGTTTCCATGGTGTCGGAGCAGGCGCCCTCGTGGAAGATGGCTTCGACATCGCCGTCGAAATGACCGGCCTGGATGCGCTCGATGAAGTCCTGCTTGTCGATATAATCGACGATGTCGCAGTCGATCAGGTTCTTGAACTTCTCGGCCTTGCTCAGGTTATCGACGGCGATGATCTTGGTCACGCCGCGCTCGTTGAGCGCCTTGACGATGTTGGAACCGATGAACCCGGCGGCGCCGGTGACTATGGTGTACATGAATTCTCCTTACAGGGCGCCCGCGATTTCGTCGCGGGTGACGACGGCGGTACCCAGTTTGCCGACAACGATGCCGGCGGCGATGTTGGCAATCCGGATGGCCTCGGCCCAGTCGGCGCCGGCGGCGAGCATGACGGCCAGCGTGGCGATGACGGTATCGCCGGCCCCGGAAACGTCGAAGACTTCACGGGCCTGTGCGGCCTGGTGGTAAGTCTGGCCGTCGGCGAAGAGCGTCATGCCTTCCTCGCTCCGGGTGACCAGCAGGGCTTCGAGGCCGAGTTCGCCACGCAGTTTTTCCGCCTTGGCGAACAGATCGGCGTCCGACGACCAGCGACCGACGACGTCGCGCAGTTCGGATCGGTTCGGGGTGATCACGGTTGCCCCGGCGTATTTGCCCCACTCGTCGCCCTTGGGATCGACCAGTACGGGTTTGGCGGCGGCACGGGCGAGACGGATCATCTCGGCGATGTGGGTCAGGCCGCCCTTGCCGTAGTCGGACAGGATGACGATGTCGCAATCGGCCAGGCGGCGCTCGAATTCGGCGAGCTTGGCCTGCAGGATTTCATGCGACGGCGTGGTCTCGAAATCAATGCGCAGCAATTGCTGCTGGCGACCGATGACGCGCAGCTTGACCGTGGTGTCGATATCGCGATCGATCTGCAGGTCGGAGGCAATCTCTCCTTCGGCCAGCAGGCGCTTGAGGGCGCGACCGGCATCGTCGTCGCCGACGACCGACAGCAGGGTCGTCCTGGCACCGAGCGAAGCGGCATTGCGGGCAACGTTGGCAGCACCGCCGAGGCGCTCTTCCATGCGCTCGACCTTGACCACCGGCACCGGCGCTTCCGGCGAAATCCGGCTGACGTCGCCGAACCAGTAGCGGTCCAGCATCACGTCGCCGACGACGAGCAGGCGGACCTGCGTGAGTTTTTCCAGCATGGGTGTCCTACAGGGATTGATCGAATTCTTCGCCGCGACGCGGCGGATTGGTTTCCCAGCCGCCGCAGGCCGGGCAGCGCCAGTAAAACTGGCGCGCCTTGAAGCCGCAATTATTGCACCGATAGCGCGACAGGCGGCGGGTATAGCCCTGGATGATGCTCTTGGCCAGCTCGACATCGCCGCGCACCTCCGGCGAAGCCAGCGGCAGCCGCGCGCTCATCAGCTTCTCCAGGCCGAGCAGGGTCGGATTGCGCTGCAACTCGGCCCGCACCAGCCGGTAGGCCGCTTCATTGCCCTGGCCTTCGAGCACCAGTTGATAGACCACATCGAGCAGATCAAGCGAGGGATAGTGTTCGAGATAACCGCTGAGCAGCGCGATGCCTTCATCGCGGCGCGACAGCCTCAGGTAGGCGTCGAGCAGGCGTTGGGCAACCAGCGACAAGTAAGCAGGATCCTGCTGTTCGATGCCCTGCCAGACGGCAATCGCCTCTTCGGTCCGGCCTTCCTGAGCAAGCAGGTCGCCGAGCAGCATGCTGGCGCGAACGCACTTGCGGTTCTCCTGCATCGCCACATCCAGGTAGCTGCGCGCCGAATCGCTGCGCGAGCGCATGATTTCGCCGGCGGCGAGTTCGCAGTAGTACTCGGCGATTTCCTTGTGCGAGGCCAGATCGGGCAGTTCGCGGGCGATCTCGATGGCTTTCTGCCACTCTTTACCGACCTGGTAGATTTCCAGCAGCGAACGCTTGGCGTCGGCATCGCGCGCCGTGCCGACCAGCTTGTTGAAGATTTCCTCGGCCCGGTCGAGCAGGCCGGCCTTGAGGAAGTCCTGGCCGAGTTCGACCATGGCTTGCAAGCGGTGCTTTTCCTCGATATCCGGCAGCCCCAGCAGGTTCTGGTGCATGCGGATGGCCCGCTCGGTCTCGCCGCGACGGCGGAACAGGTTGCCGAGCGCGAAGTGCAGCTCGACGGTCTGCGAATCGACCTTGGCAACTTCGAGGAAGGAGTCGATGGCCTTGTCCGGCTGCTCGTTGAGCAGGAAATTCAGGCCCGTGAAATAGGAGCGCGGCAGAGCGCGCGATTCGTGCACCACCTGGCGCATGTCAATGCGCGCAGCCATCCAGCCGACTGCAAAAAACACCGGAACCAGCAGGAGTTGCCAGTATTCAAAAATATCGTTCATTGCGGGGGAGGCACGTCGGGCAGGACGGGCGCGGCTTGTTCGGCCTGGCCTGCGGCGCGCCGGAGTCGGGACAGTTCGCGACGCTGGCGAAAGACCACGCCGACCAGCGACAGCACGCCAAGAATGGCGCCGCCGGCAAAAAAGACCAGCAGCAGGATGACCAGCGGCGTCTGCCACTGATAGTCGAGCACCAGGTTCAGGGTGACCGGTGCCGTATTCTGGACGGCAAAGACGACCAGAAAGGCGAAGATGATGAAACGCAGGAACCAGGTAAGCGCTGTCATGACATTCAATGAAAAGGGGCAGTGAAATTCACTGCCCCGAATCTACCACATTGGGCCAAGCCCGGCTTTAGATCGACTGATCGACCCGCTCGCGCAATTCCTTACCAGCTTTGAAGTGGGGAACCCACTTTGCCGGCACGCTGACCTTTTCCCCGGATTTCGGGTTACGTCCAACGCGCGGCGGCCGATAGTTGAGCGCGAAGCTGCCGAATCCGCGGATCTCGATGCGGTCCCCGCGCACCAGCGCTTCGGACATCGCATCGAGAATCATCTTGACTGCGAAATCGGCATCTTTCGCCACCAACTGCGGAAAGCGTTCCGCCAGCCGGGCGATGAGCTCGGATTTGGTCATGTCGCCTGCCTATCAGCCTTGCTGGTTCAGCTTGGCCTTGAGCAGGGCACCCAGGTTGGTCGTACCGGTGGCAGCGGAAGTGTCGGCAGAGAACTTCTGCATGGCTTCGTGCTGCTCGGCTTGATCCTTGGCCTTGATGGACAGATTGATGCCACGGGTCTTGCGATCCACGTTGATGATCATGGCTTCGATCTCGTCGCCCACCTTCAGGTGCTGGGACAGGTCTTCGGTACGCTCGCGGGAGAACTCGGAGGCGCGCAGGTAGGCTTCGTTCTCGCCGTCCAGCGTGACCACGGCACCACGGGCGTCGACGGTCTTGACGATGCCGCGGACGATGCTGTTCTTCTCGTGGGTAGCGATGAAGTTGGCGTACGGATCACCGTCGAGCTGCTTGATGCCCAGGGAGATACGCTCCTTCTCGACGTCGATGCCGAGAACCACGGCTTCAACTTCGTCACCCTTCTTGAAGTTGCGGATGGCTTCTTCGCCGGTCGCGGACCAGGACAGGTCGGACAGGTGAACCAGACCGTCGATGCCACCAGGCAGGCCGATAAAGATACCGAAGTCGGTGATCGACTTGATACCGCCCTTGACCTTGTCGCCCTTCTTGTGGTTCATCGCGAAGTCGTCCCACGGATTCGCCTGGCACTGCTTCATGCCCAGCGAGATACGGCGACGCTCTTCGTCGATTTCCAGGATCATGACTTCGACTTCGTCGCCGAGCGAGACCACCTTGGACGGGTGGACGTTCTTGTTGGTCCAGTCCATTTCGGAGACGTGCACCAAGCCTTCGATACCCTGTTCGATTTCGACGAAGCCGCCGTAATCGGTCAGGTTGGTGACCTTGCCGAACAGGCGGGTGCCGGCCGGGTAACGGCGGGCAATACCGACCCACGGATCGTCGCCCAGCTGCTTCATGCCCAGCGAGACGCGGTTCTTCTCGGCGTCGAACTTGAGGATCTTGGCGGTCACTTCGTCACCGACATTGAGCACTTCGCTCGGGTGACGGACACGGCGCCAGGCCAGGTCGGTGATGTGCAGCAGACCATCGATGCCGCCCAGGTCGACGAATGCGCCGTAGTCGGTGATGTTCTTGACGATACCCTTGACGGTGGCACCTTCCTTGAGGTTTTCCATCAGCTTTTCGCGATCCTTGTCGGCGGTCGCTTCGAGGACGGCACGACGGGACAGGACGACGTTGTTACGCTTGCGGTCAAGCTTGATGACCTTGAACTCCATGGTCTTGCCTTCGTACGGCGTGGTGTCCTTGACCGGACGCATGTCGACCAGCGAGCCCGGAAGGAAGGCACGGACGCCGTTGGACATGACGGTGAGACCACCCTTGACCTTGCCGGTGATGGTGCCGGAAACCAGGGCACCGTCGTTGAGGGCTTGCTCGAGGAAGTTCCAGGAGGCGATGCGCTTGGCGCGATCGCGGGACAGACGGGTCGAACCATAGCCGTCTTCCAGCATTTCGATGGCGACCTGGACGAAATCGCCGACGGCGACTTCAACTTCACCCTGGTCGTTCAGGAATTCTTCTACGGGAACGTAGGATTCGGATTTCAGGCCGGCATTGACCACGACGAAATTGTGGTCGATGAGCACCACTTCTGCAGTGATGACTTCGCCTTGACGCATTTCCTGGCGAGCCAGGGATTCTTCAAAAAGTTGAGCAAAAGATTCCATTACGGAGTGAGTTCCTTGCCACGAATCAGACGACCCGCGACGGGTTGAAGGTTAATGAAACGACGCTTCGGCAAACCAGTCCAGCACCTGCTTCACCGCCTGTTCGATGGTGAGATGGGTGGTGTCCAGCAACCGGGCATCGGCCTCCTGCCTGAGCGGCGCCACGCTGCGTTGCGAATCGCGCGCATCACGTTGCTGCAGGTCCGACAGAAGGTCCGGGAGATTAGCAGAGAAACCTTTTTCGATCAACTGCTTATAGCGACGTTCAGCGCGCGCCTCGGCCGTCGCCGTCAGGAAGACCTTGAGCGGTGCGCGCGGGAAGACCACTGAGCCCATGTCGCGACCGTCGCCGACCAGCCCGGGTGCCGTGTTGAAGGCGCGCTGGCGGAACAGCAGCGCCTCGCGTACGGCCGGCAGCGCCGCGACTTTCGAGGCACCCGCCGAAATCTCTTCGGTGCGGATGGCATCGCCAACCAGAACGCCTGCCAGGCGAATATCCTCACCGGTAAACACCACGTCGAGACCGGCAGCGATGGCGGCAACGCCGGCCTCATCGCCCCAGGCCACACCGGCCCGCTGCGCGGCCAGCGCAGTCAGGCGGTAGAGTGCGCCGGAATCGAGATAGGCAAAACCGAGTGCCGCCGCCACGCGCGCCGCCACCGTGCCCTTGCCGGAAGCCGACGGGCCGTCGATGGCAATCACCGGCGCCGCCCGGGTGACTTCGGCAAAGCGCTCAAAGTAATCGGGGAAGGTCTTGCCGACGCACTTCGGATCGTTGATCCGCAGCGGCGTCGCAAACGCCGCCAGCGAGAAGCACATGGCCATGCGGTGATCGTCATAGGTATCGATGGCCGCCGGCTTCAGCGGCGCCGGGGTGACGCGGATGTAATCGGCGCCCTCCTCGACTTGGGCGCCGAGCTTACGCAGTTCGGTTGCCATCGCGGCGATACGATCGGTTTCCTTGACCCGCCAGCTGGCGATGTTGCGCAGTGTGGTCGTGCCCTTGGCGAACAGCGCCGCGGTGGCCAGCGTCATCGCCGCGTCGGGAATGTGGTTGCAGTCGAGATCGACGGCAACCAGACCGCCCTGCGGCGCACGCGCTGCCATCCAGTTCGGCCCGGTGTCGATGATGGCGCCCATCTGCGCCAGCGCCTCGGCGAATTTCACGTCGCCCTGGATCGAATCGGCGCCGACGCCTTCGACGCGCACCGGTCCGCCACCAATCGCCCCGAGCGCTAGGAAGTAGGACGCCGACGAGGCATCGCCTTCGACATACACCGTGCCCGGCGACTGGTAGCGACTACCGGCCCTGACCGTAAAGCGCTGCCAGCCGTCGCGCTCGACGACAACCCCGAAGCGGGCCATGGTCGCCAGCGTGATCTCGATGTAGGGCTTGGAAATCAGCTCGCCGACCACTTCGACGGCCACCGTCTCGCCGGTCAGCGGCAAGGCCATCAGCAGGCCGGTCAGGAACTGGCTGGAGACATCGCCGCGCACCTTGACCACGCCGCCAGGGCGGATGGTCGCTGGCTTGAGCTGCAGCGGCGGGTAACCGTCGTTGCCGAGGTAAGTGACATCGGCGCCGAGCTGGCGCAAACCATCGACCAGGTCGCCAATCGGCCGTTCATGCATGCGGGCGACGCCCTTCAGCACGTAATCGCCGCCAGCCAGCGCCAGCGCCGCCGTCAGCGGCCGGAAGGCGGTGCCGGCGTTGCCGAGGAACAATTCCGCTGCCTTGACCGGGAAGCGACCGCCGCAACCGGCAATCTTCCAGTGCTCGCCCCCCAGGTGCGTGACGCCGACGCCCAACGCCTGCAAGGCCTCGAGCATGCGCTCGGTATCATCCGACGCGAGCAGGTCACGCACCTCGGTCTCGCCCTCAGCCAGCGCAGCGAGCAGCAGGACGCGGTTGGAAATGCTCTTCGAACCGGGCAGGCGAACGGTACCGGCAGCAGACAATAATTGCGGGAGGTCGAGGAATTCCATGGTGGCGGGACTGTGTGGAAAGTCCGCCAGTTTACCCGTGGACTGCGAAAGTCCGAAGCGCGAAACCTCAGAAGCCCTTCTCGGCCTCGGCAAAACTCGGCGCCACCGCATCCTTGGCCGACAGCAACGGCGTCCCGGCAAAGCCCCAGTCAATGGCCAGGGCGGGATCGTCCCAGCGAATGCAGCGTTCATGCGCGGGCGAGTAGTAGTCGGTCGTCTTGTACAGAAACTCCGCCGTTTCGCTCAAAGTCACGAAACCGTGCGCAAAACCGGGCGGAATCCATATCTGCCGCTTGTTTTCGGCCGACAGCAACGTCCCGGACCAATGACCGAAAGTCGCCGAATCGCGACGCAGGTCCACCGCAACATCGTAAACCTCGCCCTGAATGACGCGTATCAGTTTGCCTTGAGCCTTGGGCGGCAGTTGGTAATGCAAGCCCCTGAGCACTCCGATGGTACTTTTTGAGTGATTATCCTGAACAAACCTGACATGCTCCCCGACGAGTTCATCGAAGGCACGCTGATTGAAACTCTCGAAGAAAAAACCGCGCGTATCACCGAATACTGTCGGCTCCAACAGCAGGACACCGGGAAGGGGCATGGCGAGCAAGCGCATCACATCGCCCTGTCCGACAACAGAGCGGACAAATACTGACCATAGGGGTTCTTGAGCATCGGCGCAGCCAGCACTTCAAGTTGCCCGGCATCTATCCAGCCCTTACGGAAGGCGATTTCCTCGGGACAGGATATTTTCAACCCCTGTCGCTTCTCGATGGTGGCTATGAACTGGCTGGCCTCGAGCAGGCTCTCGTGGGTACCGGTATCTAGCCAGGCGTGACCGCGCCCCATGAGCCTGACGTTCAACTGACCGCACTCAAGATAAAGGCGGTTGATATCGGTGATCTCCAATTCGCCTCTGGCCGACGGGCGAAGATCGCGGGCCATGTCAATCACCTGATCATCATAGAAATAAAGACCGGTAACAGCATAGTGCGACTTCGGCAGCCTGGGCTTTTCCTCCAGACTGACCGCACGACCCTCCTGGTCGAACTCGACGACGCCATAACGTTCCGGATCATGTACATGATAGGCGAAAACGGTGGCACCACTGGCCTGGGCACCAACTTCCGCCAGATCGGCGGCCAACTCATGGCCATAGAAAATATTGTCACCTAGGATCAGCGTCGAATTGTCGTTGCCGACGAATTCGCGGCCGATGATGAAGGCCTGCGCGAGGCCGTCCGGGCTCGGCTGCACTGCATATTGCAGGTTCAGTCCCCACTGGCTGCCGTCGCCGAGCAGTTGCTGGAAGCGCGGGGTGTCCTGCGGCGTCGAGATGATCAGGATGTCACGGATACCCGCCAGCATCAGCGTGCTCAGCGGGTAATAAATCATCGGTTTGTCGTGGATCGGCAGCAATTGCTTGGAAACGGCCAGCGTGACCGGATACAGGCGGGTACCGGAACCGCCGGCAAGGATGATGCCTTTGCGCTGTTTTTTTCCCGAACTCATGCGCACTCTCCATAGTGTTTGCCCAGCCAGTCGCGATATGCGCCGCTGGTGACGTTTCTCACCCAATCCTGATTGTCCAGATACCAGCGGACCGTCTTGCGGATGCCGGTTTCGAAGGTTTCCGCCGGTTTCCAGCCGAGTTCGCGCTCCAGCTTCGTCGCATCGATGGCGTAGCGACGATCATGGCCCGGCCGGTCGGTCACGAAGGTGATCTGTTCCCGGTACGACTTGCCGTCGGCACGCGGACTCAATTCGTCGAGGATGGCGCACAGCGTGTGCACGACGTCGAGATTGGCCTTCTCGTTCCAGCCGCCGACGTTGTACACCTCGCCCAGTCGGCCGGCTTCGAGCACGCGGCGGATGGCGCTGCAGTGATCCTTGACGTACAGCCAGTCGCGGATCTGCTGGCCGTCACCGTAGATCGGCAGGGGCTTGCCGGCCAGCGCATTGTGGATGCACAGCGGGATCAGCTTTTCCGGGAAATGATAGGGGCCGTAGTTGTTCGAGCAGTTGGTGGTCAGCACCGGCAGCCCGTAGGTGTGGTGATAGGCGCGCACCAGATGGTCGGACGCCGCCTTGCTCGCCGAGTACGGGCTGTTCGGCTCGTAGCGGTTGGTCTCGGTAAAGGCCGGATCGTCCTTGGCCAGCGAGCCGTACACCTCGTCGGTCGACACGTGCAGGAAACGGAAGGCGGCCTTGTCGGTTTCGTTCAGCCCGCCGAAATAGGCGCGCACGGCTTCCAGCAGGCGGAAAGTGCCGACGATATTGGTCTGGATGAAATCTTCCGGGCCATGAATGCTGCGATCGACATGCGACTCGGCGGCAAAATTGATGACTGCGCGCGGTTTGTGCTCGGCAAGCAGTCTGGCGACCAGATCGAAATCGCCGATGTCGCCGCGGACGAATACATGCGCCGGATTTCCATCGAGCGTCGCGAGATTTTCCAGATTGCCCGCGTAAGTCAGGGCATCGAGGTTGATGACGCTCTCGTTATGCTGCGCGCACCAGTCAAGAACGAAATTGCTGCCGATGAAGCCGGCGCCACCTGTGACGAGGATCATGAAAGTCGCTGCCTACGAAATAAGCCGGATTTTATCCCAGCCGCCATTCATTCCTGACGAATCCTCAGGAAACTGGCGAAGCGCGGCAGACCGTTGGGCGTCAGTTCGCGATAGCGGTAAGTGACCGTCGCACCAAGCGGCGGAGGGTTTCTGCGTTGCGCATCGGTAAATCCCGTACCCAGACGAAATTCACGACCGTCCGGCATGCGCAGGCGCAAGGCGCCCATCAGCCCGAGATATTTTCCCTTGCCTGGCAGATGCGCAATGACGACAGCCTCGGCATCAAGCCAGGGCTTGAGTTTGAGCAGGGTATCGGAACGACCGGTTTCGTAGAGGGCATCGGCGCGGTGCAGCATCAGGCCTTCGCCGCCAGCCTTGACGGTCTGCGCCAGCATCCGCTGCAGTGCTTCCCGGCTGACCACCCGGGTTTGCGGTATGGCTTCCAGCCAGGGCAAGCCGGCAGCAGCGACGATTTCCCGAATGCGACCGGCGCGCTCGGAAAAATCGCCGGGCGCTCCCGGCAGCTCGAAGATCATGTAGCGGACCTGACGCCACTCCTCATCAACGGCTTGATCCCGGCGCACGATGCCGGACAGCCGATCGAACTGGCCGCGGGCCAGCCAGAGCTCGCCGTCCAGGGCGGTTTTCGGCAAGGGGTCGGTGAACCACGCCGGCGCATTGACCCGGTAGCCGCTGCGAGCACGCAGCGCTTCGCCATCCCAGACGGCGCGCACCCCGTCGAGCTTCTCGCTGACCAGATAAGCAGAAACATCGATGTCGTCGCGGTAAACGTTGGCCAGCAGGAGTTCCGGTGGCGCGGCGGCGAGCGGCAGCGAGAGCAGCAACGCGAGTCCGCAGAGCAGCGCGCGCAGCCGCCGCATGCTCAGCTTCCCGCCCACTCCCGGCGCGCCTGGCGGGCGATGCCGAAAACGTCTTCGAGGCGCTCGCCGTCGGCCTTATCGAGGGCGTCGCGCAGGTCGTCGAGCTGGGCGCGGTAGCTGTCGAGTTCGCCGAGCAGCGCCTGGCGATTGGCCAGGCAGATGTCGCGCCACATTTCCGGATGGCTGGCGGCGATCCGCGTGAAATCGCGGAAACCGGAAGCGGCGAAGGTGAAGAACAGCTCGGCATCGTCGCGCACTGCCAGGTCATGGACCAAGGCGAAGGACAGCAGATGTGGCAGGTGGCTGACGGCGGCGAAAACACGGTCGTGCATCTCCGGCGTCAGCTCGTAGATGTCGGCGCCGCACAGCGCCCAGGCGCGCTTGACGCGGTCGAGGCGCTCGTCGTTGTTCTCGTCCAGCGGCGTGACGACAACCTTCTTTCCCTGATACAGGTCGTGCCTTGCGGCCGACGGCCCGCTGTTCTCGGCGCCGGCAATCGGATGCGCCGGCACGAACTTGCCGATGTGGCCGCGAAACGCCGCCCGCGCGGCCGCGACGACGTCGCCCTTGGTCGAACCACCGTCGGTGACGATGGTATTCGGCCCGAGATAAGGCGCGATGCGGGCGAAGATTTCCGGCATCTGCGCCACCGGGGTCGCCACCAGCACGATGTCGGCATCGCCGATCTCGTGCGCCGGGTTGATCCCGGCGCGGTCGATGACGCCGAGTTCCTGCGCCACACGCAGCGTCGACGGCGTGCGGCCAAAACCGACCACCTCCTCGACGGCACCGGCCGCCTTCAGGCCGAGCGCGAAGGAACCGCCGATCAGGCCGGTGCCGAAGACGACGATCTTGCCGAACTCGGGCTGACCGGCGTCCATTTACAGGGCCTTTTCCAGCGCCGCGATGAAGCGCGCGTTCTCGGCCTCGGTGCCAATCGTCACGCGCAGCCACTCGGGCATGCCGTAGCCGCCGATCGGGCGGACAATGACGCCCTGCTGCAGCAGCTTCTGGTTCACCGCCGCGCCGTCGCCGGCCTTGAAGGTGACGAAGTTGCCGTAGGACGGGATGTAATCAAGCCTGAGCTTTTCCAGCGCGGCGACGATCTGCGCCATGCCACGGCGGTTGAGTTCGTAGCTGGCCTGCAGGAATTCGTCGTCGTCGAGCGCAGCGAGCGCCCCGGCGAGCGCCAGGTTGTTCACGTTGAATGGCTGGCGGACGCGGTTCATCAGGTCGGCCACCGCCGGCGAGGCAATGCCGTAGCCAACGCGCAGACCGGCCAGGCCGTAGATCTTCGAGAAGGTGCGGCAGACCACCAGGTTCGGGAATTCGGCGACCCAGGCCGCAGTATCGACACGCGCCTCGGGCGGGATGTATTCGTTGTAGGCCTCGTCGAGAACAACCGTAACATCGGCCGGCACGCGCTCCAGAAATGCGCGCACGTCCGGATAGGGCAGGAAGTTGCCGGTCGGGTTGTTCGGGTTGGCGATCCATACAACGCGGGTATCCGGGCGGATCGCGGCGAGCATCGCATCGAGGTCGTGACCGAAATCCTTGGCCGGCACGCAGATCAGTTCGGCACCGGTGGACAACGTGGCCAGCGGATAGACGGCGAAGGCATGCTGGGCGAACACCGCCGAGCGCCCCTGGGCAAGGAAGACGCGGGCGATCAGGTCGAGCACGTCGTTGGAGCCGTTGCCGAGCACCACCTGGTTCTGGGCGACGCCACAGCGCGCCGCCAGCTTGGCGATCAACTCGAACTGGTCCGGATAGCGTTCGACACCGGCCAGCGCCGCTTCCACCGCACGCTTCGCCTTCGGGCTGACGCCGAGCGGATTCTCGTTGGAGGCGAGCTTGACGATGCTGTCCACCGGGATGCCCATTTCACGAGCCAGTTCGGTGATCGGCTTGCCCGGCTGGTAGGGCGAGATGGCGCGGACGTAGGCGAGTGCTTGTTCGGTGAGGGACATCGACATTCCTCAGAAGACGGCAACCGGGTAGGAGCCGAGGATTTTCAGATAGGCGGCGTTGCCGGCCAGTTCGGCGAGCGCGGCCTTGACCGCTGGCTCGTCGCAATGGCCTTCGATATCGACGTAGTAGACGTATTGCCACAGGGCATTGCGCGCCGGCCGCGACTCCAGCCGGCACATCGACACGCCATTGGCGGAAAACGGCGCCAGCAGTGCGTGCAGCGCCCCGGCACGGTTGGCCGCCGACATGATCAGCGAGGTCTTGTCGCGTCCGGAGGCACCGGTATCGTGGCGGCCGAGGACCAGAAAACGGGTGGTGTTGTTCGGCTCGTCCTCGATGCTCTCGGCGAGCTTGGCCAGTTCGTAGCGAGCCGCCGCCGCCTCGCCGGCAATCGCTGCCGAACCGGGCTCCTCGGCAGCCTTCTGCGCCGCCTGGGCATTGCTGCCGACCGAGATGCGCTGCGCCTGCGGCAGCATGCGATTCAGCCATTCATGGCACTGCGCCAGCGACTGGGCATGCGAATAGACGCGGGTGATCGCGCCGAGCTCGCTTTCCTTGGACAGCAGGTTCTGGTGGATGCGCAGCACGACTTCGCCACAGATCTTCAACTGGGTACCGAGCAGCAGGTCCATCGTCCGGCCGACCGCGCCTTCGGTCGAATTCTCGACCGGGACGACAGCGTAATGGGCATGCCCCGATTCAACCTCGCGGAAGACATCGTCGATCGAATCCAGCGGCAGCAGGCGGGCGGCATGGCCGAAATGCTTGGTCGCCGCCGATTCGGAAAAGGTGCCGAGGGGGCCGAGGAAGGCGATGCCGAGCGGCTGTTCGAGCGACAGGCAGGCCGACATCACCTCGCGGAAGAAGAAGGTGATGTTTTCGTTCGGCAGCGGTCCGGGATTGACGTCCTGCAACCGGCGCAGCACCTGCGCCTCGCGCTCCGGGCGGTAGATGAAGCCGGCATCGCCGAACTCGGCCTTGATCTCGCCGACCCGCTGGGCGCAGCGGGCACGTTCGTTCAACAGGCGCAGGATGTCGCCGTCGATACGGTCGATATCGGCGCGCACGCCGGCCAGAGCCTTCTGCAGATCGTCGTTCATGCGCTCACCCGTTCCGCTTGGCGAAATCGTTCATGAAACCGACCAGCGCCTTGACCGCGTCAAGCGAGACGGCGTTGTAGATCGACGCGCGCATGCCGCCGACCGACTTGTGCCCCTTCAGGCCGAGCACGCCGGCGTCCTTGGCCGCCGCCAGGAAAGGCGCGTCGAGCGCGGCGTCAGCGAGCACGAACGGCACGTTCATGCGCGAACGGCAGTCGGGATCGACCGGGTTGGTGTAGAAACCGCCGGAGTTGTCGATGCACTCGTACAGAATGCGCGCCTTTTCGGCGTTGATCGCGTCGATGCCGGCCAGACCGCCCTGCTTCTTCAGCCACTGGAAAACCAGGCCGGCGATGTAGATGCCGAAGGTCGGCGGCGTGTTCAGCATCGAACCATTCTCGGCCATCACCGCATAGTCCATCACCGTCGGGATGTTCAGCGGCGCCATGCCGAGCAGGTCACGATGAACGATGACCAGCGTGACGCCCGACGGGCCGATGTTCTTCTGCGCGCCGGCGTAGATCAGGCCGAACTTCTCGACATTGACCGGCCGTGACAGGATGTGCGACGACATGTCGGCAACCAGCGGTACGCCGGTATCAGCGATGCGCTGGGCGGGAATCTCGACGCCGTGGATGGTCTCGTTGGTGCACACGTGCAGGTAGGCGGCGAACGGGTCGAGCTTGATCTCCTCGGCCGTCGGCAGGCGGGTGAAACCGCTGCCCTCGGTCGTCGCCGCGACGCGGACATTCCCAATGCGCTGCGCTTCCTTGACCGCCTTCTTCGACCACGAGCCGGTGACGATGTAGTCGGCCGAACGACCGGCCAGCAGGTTCATCGGGATCTGCGCGAACTGCTGCGTCGCCCCGCCCTGCAGGAACAGCACCTTATACTGTTCGGGAATCCCCATCAGCTCGCGCAGATCGGCTTCCGCCTGCGCCAGGATGGACATGAATTCCTTGCCGCGATGGCTCATTTCCATGACGCTGCAACCGGCGCCCTGCCAGTCGAGCAGTTCTTCCTGCGCCTGGCGCAGGACTTCCTCGGGAAGCGCAGCCGGACCGGCGCTGAAATTCCAGATACGCGTCATTTAGGCTTCTCCACCTTGCTCGTCGGCTGCCGGCGCTTCGCCTTCGCCAGCGGCTTCGCTGTCGGCGTCATTTTCCGCGACCGACTCGGCGACCTTCTCCAGACCAGCCAGCTTCTCGCCTTCGTCGAGCGAGATCAAGGTGACGCCCTGCGTCGCCCGACCCATGCCGCGAATTTCCGAAACGCGGGTGCGGATCAGCACGCCGCCGGTGGTGATCAGCATCACCTCGTCGTCGTCGCCGACCAGCTTGGCACCGACCACGACACCGTTGCGCTCGGAATCGGCAATCGCCTTGACGCCCTGCGTGCCGCGCCCGGAGTGGCGGAAATCGGCAAGCACGGTGCGCTTGCCGAAGCCGTTCTCGGTAGCGACCAGCACCGTCTGCTGGTCATCCTCGGCGACCAGCAACGAGATGACGGTCTGTCCTTCCTGCAGCTTCATGCCGCGCACGCCGCGGGCACCACGGCCCATCGGCCGGACGTCTTCCTCGTCGAACCAGACGGCCTTGCCGGCGTTCGAGACGAGCACGATGTCGCTCTGACCGGTGGTCAGTTCGACGCCGATCAGGTAGTCGTCGTCGAGCAGGTCGACGGCGATGATGCCGGCCTTGCGCGGGTTGGAGAAGTCGGACAGCGGCGTCTTCTTGACCGTGCCGTCGCGGGTGGCCATGAAAATGAACTTGTCGTCGACGAATTCCTTGACCGGCAGCACGGCGTTGATGCGCTCGCCCTCTTCCAGCGGGAACAGGTTGACGATCGGCTTGCCGCGGCTGGTCCGGCTACCCTGCGGCGCCTCGAAGACCTTCAGCCAGTAGCAGCGGCCGCGGTTGGAGAAGCACAGGATGTAGTCGTGGGTATTGGCGACGAACAGGTGATCGACGAAATCCTCATCCTTGATCGCCGCTGCCTGCTTGCCGCGACCGCCACGGCGCTGGGCGCGGTAGTCGGCGAGCGGCTGGGCCTTGATGTAGCCGCCGTGCGACAGGGTGACGACCATGTCCTGCGGCGTGATGAAGTCCTCGATGCCGAGTTCCTGCGTGTGCAGCACGATTTCCGAACGGCGCTCGTCGGCGAACTGGTCGCGCATCGCCGTCAGCTCACCGACGATGATTTCGGTGATCCGTTCCGGGCGGGCCAGGATGTCGAGCAAGTCGAGAATCTTGGCCATGACTTCCTTGTACTCGCCGACGATCTTGTCCTGCTCCAGACCAGTCAGGCGCTGCAGGCGCAGTTCGAGGATGGCCTGGGCCTGGGCGTCGGACAGGCGGTAGCCCTGTTCGGACAGGCCGAATTCCGGCAGCAGACCATCCGGACGCGAGACGTCGGAAGCTGCGCGCAGCAGCATTTCCTCGACCACCGGGCTGCGCCAGGTGCGCTCCATCAGGCCGCGCTTGGCATCCGGCGGCGTCGGCGCCGCCTTGATCAGGGCGATGATTTCATCGACGTTGGACAGCGCGACGGCCAGGCCTTCCAGGATATGGCCGCGTTCGCGCGCCTTGCGCAGTTCGTAGACCGTGCGCCGGGTGACGACTTCGCGGCGGTGCGACAGGAAGCACTCGAGCATCTGCTTGAGGTTCAGCAGGCGCGGCTGGCCGTCGACCAGCGCCACCATGTTCATGCCGAAGGTGTCCTGCAACTGCGTCTGCTTGTACAGGTTGTTGAGGATGACCTCGCCGACCTCGCCGCGCTTCAGCTCGATGACGATGCGCATGCCCGACTTGTCGGACTCGTCGCGAATGTCGGAGATGCCTTCGATCTTCTTCTCGTTGACCAGTTCGGCAATTTTCTCGATCAGCGATTTCTTGTTCACCTGATAGGGAATCTCGTCGACGATCAGCGCCTGGCGGTCGCCCTTGCCGATATCTTCGAAGTGCGTGCGGGCACGCATGACGACGCGGCCGCGGCCGGTCTTGTAGCCTTCGCGCACGCCCATCACGCCGTAGATCAGCGCTGCGGTCGGGAAATCCGGCGCCGGGATGTGCTCGATCAGTTCGTCGATCGAAATCGCCGGGTTCTCCAGCAGCGCCAGGCAGCCGGCGACGACTTCCTTGAGGTTGTGCGGCGGGATGTTGGTCGCCATGCCGACGGCGATACCGGACGAACCGTTGATCAGCAGGTTCGGGATGCGCGTCGGCAGGACCAGCGGCTCCTGCTCGGAGCCGTCGTAGTTCGGCCCGAAATCGACGGTTTCCTTGTCCAGGTCTTCGAGCAACTGATGCCCGATCTTGGCCATGCGCACTTCGGTGTAACGCATCGCCGCCGCGTTGTCGCCGTCGATCGAACCGAAGTTGCCCTGGCCGTCGACCAGCATGTAGCGCAGCGAGAAATCCTGAGCCATGCGGACGATGGTGTCGTACACCGCCGAATCGCCGTGCGGGTGGTACTTACCGATGACGTCGCCGACGATACGCGCCGACTTCTTGTAAGCCTTGTTCCAGTCGTTGTTCAGTTCGTGCATCGCGAACAGCACGCGACGATGCACCGGCTTCAGGCCATCACGCGCATCCGGCAGCGCCCGGCCGACGATCACGCTCATCGCGTAATCGAGATAGGAACGCCGCATCTCGTCTTCGAGGCTGATCGGCAGTGTTTCTTTGGCGAATTGATCCATGTCTCTCGTGTCCGCGCCGGCATTGCCGACGCCTTGTTTGGTTGTAGCACGCGTAATTTGTTAGTTTACCACGCCGCCCACGGCGTACAGATGCCCAATTCCATGACACCGACACCCGAAACCATCGATCTGCTGATTGAAGCCCGCTGGATTGCCCCCGTAGACACCGACGAAGTCCTGAGCGGGCATGCGGTTGCCATCGACAACAGCCACATCCTCGCCGTCCTGCCAGCAGCCGAAGCCCGCCGCCGCTACCAGGCGCGCGAACACCGGCAGCTCGACCAGCACATCCTGATCCCCGGCCTGATCAACCTGCACACGCACGCCGCGATGAGCCTGATGCGCGGCATTGCCGACGACCTGCCCCTGCAGAAATGGCTGCAGCAGCACATCTGGCCGGCCGAAGCCGCCCACGTATCGAGCCAGTTCGTGCTCGACGGCACGCGCCTGGCCTGCGCCGAAATGCTGCGCGGCGGCATCACCTGTTTCAATGACATGTATTTCTTTCCCGACGCCGCCGCCCAGGCGGCGTCGGAATTCGGCATGCGCGCAGCGCTCGGCGTCACCACGCTGGAATTTCCCGGCAACTACGCCAGCGATGCCGACGATTACATCGCCAAGGGTCTGGCCGCCCGCGAAGCCTTTCGCGACCATCCGCTGATCAGTTTCTGCCTGGCCCCGCATGCGCCTTACACGGTCTCCGACCGTACCTTCCAGCGCATCACCACGCTCGCCGAGCAACTGGACCTGCCCATCCACTGCCACCTCCACGAAACCCGTCAGGAAATCACCGATTCCGTTGCCCAGCATGGCAAACGCCCGCTGCAGCGTCTGCAGGAGCTCGGCCTGATCGGCCCAGGCTTCATCGGGGTTCATGCCGTACATCTCGACAACGCCGAAATCGCCACCATGGCCGAGGCCGGCTGCAGCATCGCCCACTGCCCGACGTCCAACCTCAAGCTGGCCAGCGGTTTTGCCCGTATTGCCGAAATGCACCGGGCCGGCATCAACATCGGACTGGGCACCGACAGCGCCGCCAGCAACAACCGCCTGGACATGTTTGGAGAAATGCGTTTGGCAACCCTGCTGGCCAAGGGTCTGAGCGGTGACGCCAGCGCCCTGCCGGCCATCGAAGTCTTGCGCATGGCAACGCTCAACGGCGCCCGCGCACTCGGTCTGGACGAGGTCACCGGATCGATCACTGCCGGCAAATCAGCCGACCTGTGCGCAGTCAGTCTCGAGGATATTGTTTGCCAGCCCTGCTTCGATCCGCTGTCCCAATTGATTCACGTCGCCGGCAGGGAACAGGTCAGCGACGTCTGGATTGCCGGAAAGTGTCTCGTCGAGCACAAAACTTTACGCATTGGCAAGGAATTTCACTTGGATGCCAGCGCAGCGCTATGGCAGAATAAGTTGGAAGTGAGCACAGGAAAACAACGCTCATCCTGATGCAAGCCGCTGTAATCAAACCCATTCTTCAACGAGGGAAGACTATGATCAAGAATATCGCCAAAAAAACCCTGGCCGTGGCCCTGCTGGCCGGCATCGGCTTCTCCGCCGTTGCCCAGGAACGCGTCTATGTCATCGACCAGCGCGACGTCGTCGCCAAGTCGGGTACCGGCCTGTGCTGGCGCACCGGCTACTGGACCCCGGCCGGCGCCGCCGCCGACAAGGCCGGTTGCGAGTGCGACAAGGATCTGCTGCCGAAGGAAACCTGCGAAGGTAAGGCTGCTGCCCCGGCCCCGGCCGCTGTTGCTGGTCCGAAGCCGACCGGTGAGAAGATCACCGTCGCCGCCGACGCCCTGTTCGACTTCAACAAGGCTGTCCTGCGTCCGGAAGGCAAGGCCAAGCTCGACGAGCTGGTCGCCAAGGCTGCCCAGATCAAGCTCGAAGTGATCCTGGCCGTCGGCCACACCGACCGCATCGGCGGTGCTGCCTACAACCAGAAGCTGTCCGAGAAGCGTGCTGCTGCGGTCAAGGAATACCTGGTTGCCAAGGGCATCGAAGCCAACCGCGTGTACACCGAAGGCAAGGGCAAGACCCAGCCGGTCACCGGCGACACCTGCAAGGGCAACGCCAAGACCCAGGCCCTGATCAACTGCCTGCAGCCGGATCGCCGCGTCGACATCGAAGTCATCGGCACCAAGTAATCCGCCGCTGCTACAATGGAAAGCCCTGCCTCGGCAGGGCTTTTTCATTTTCCACATAGCGAATCGCACCATGATCAACGCCGACCCTGCAGAACTCGAGAAATTTGGCGAACTAGCCCACCGCTGGTGGGATCCGAACAGCGAATTCAAGCCCCTGCACGACATCAACCCGCTGCGCCTGGGCTGGATCAATGCCAGCATTCCGCTGCGTGGCAAACGCGTACTCGACGTCGGCTGCGGCGGCGGACTGTTGTCCGAAGGCATGGCGGCACTGGGTGCCGAGGTCACCGGCATCGACCTGTCGGAAAAGCCGCTCGGCGTGGCCAAACTGCACCTGCTGGAAAGCGGCCACAAGGTCGATTACCGGAAAATATCGGTCGAGGAACTGGCCGAGGACATGCCGGCCAGCTTCGATGTCGTGACCTGCCTGGAGATGCTCGAACACGTGCCCAATCCGTCGAGCACGATCACGGCCTGCGCCCGCCTGGTCAAGCCGGGTGGACAGGTTTTCTTCTCGACGCTCAACCGCAATCCCAAGTCCTACCTGTTCGCGGTCATCGGTGCTGAATACGTGCTGCAGATGCTGCCCAAGGGCACGCACGACTACGCCAAGTTCATCAAGCCGTCGGAGCTTTCGCGCTGGGCCAAGATGGGCAATCTCGAACCCAGCGAACTGATCGGCATGAGCTACAACCCGTTCACCAAGGAATACAGCCTGGGCCGCGACACCAGCGTCAATTACCTGATGCGCACGGTCAGGACGGCCTGACCACGGCCCGCTCCCGACGCCGGTACGCAAGTATCGCCGGGAGCGATATCAGGACCAGCAGCAACAGGCCGGTCCACAGCGGCCAACTCGCCGGCGCGTTCCACGCCTGGCGGGCTGCTGCCCGATCGGCGGCATCGATGCGCTGATACTTCAGCGTGTTGTTGCCGACATCGTTGGGCTTGCGGTTTTTCAGCCAGCGATGCGTCAGGGTGTAACTCTTGGGATGCAGCCCAAACACCCAGGGCGCGTCGTGGCGCAGGATGTCCGTCATCTGGCGGACGATGTGCAGGCGCTCCGGCGTGTTTTCCATGTCTTTCATCCGCAGGAACAGGCGGTCATAGACCGGATTCTCATAATTGGCCGAATTGGCCCCGCCCTGCAGACGGCCCTCCGGGCCATGCAGCAGGAAGAGGAAATTTTCCGGATCGGGATAGTCGGCATTCCAGCCCAGGTAGAAAAGCTGGAAGTTGCCCTTGCGCAGCTTGTCCTGGAAACGGTTGAAATCGGTGCTGCGCACCACGAGCTGGACATCGATCTTGGCAAACTGGCGATTGAGCCAGTCCAGCCTCGATTTGTCGCCCATGCCGCCGCCGGTGGTGTCGAGGTAAAGCACCAACGGCTCGCCGGTCCTGGCATTGCGACCATTCGGGTAGCCGGCCTCGACCATCAGGCGGCGCGCCACTTCGGGGGACTTGCGTACCGCCCGGCCATCGACCCAGTCATAAACCACGCGATTGATGCCGGCTTCGCCGTCCTCGTAGCCGAAAATCCCGGGAGGAATTGGCCCCTGTGCGGCAATCCCGCGACCGTTCTGGAAGATCGAGATGAACTCTTCCTGATCGATAGCGATCGACACCGCCTGGCGCAGTTTTGCCGCTTTTTCGTCGAGTCCGCCGACCACGGCATCCTGCATGTTGAAACCCATGTAGAAGGTCGAACTGCGCACCGCGGTCAGCAGACTGATGCCCTTGTCGCGCATCTCATCGGACAGGGCCACATCGCCGCCAACATTCACGCGCACCGCCTGATCGAAACTGTCGGAGGAAATCCCGGAAGCATCGTAATAGCCTTGCAGGAACTTGTTCCAGTAGGGAATGGCTTCTTTCTCGCGGGTGAATACTGCCTGCTCGATAAAGGGCATCGGCTTGCCGCAATCGGCCAGCAAACCGGCCTCGGCATCGCCCGGCTCGCCGTCGCAGGGATAGGGCTCACTGCGGAAATTCGGATTGCGGCTGAGCACCATGCGCCGGTTGGGATCGTTCTCGGTGAGCATGTAGGGACCGGTGCCGACCGGCCACCAGTCGAGGGTCAGGTTCTTTTCCTGCATGCCGGGCTGGGCGAAGAAGCGGTCGACTTCGCGCGGCACCGGCGCGAAGAACGGCATCGCCAGCCAGTAGGCGAACTGCGGATACTTGCCGCGGATGCGGATGCGCCAGGTCTGCGCGTCGACGCGTTCGACCCCACTCAGCGGATAGGCATCGAGATCGAACCAGGCATCGGCAGGCTGGGTCTTGGCCGCCTCGCGCAAGGCATCGCCGAGTTCGCGCAGACCAACGATGCGTTCGGCCATCATGCCGAAGATCGGCGAATGTAATCGGGGATGCGCCAGTCGCTTGATCTGGTAGATATAGTCGTCGGCGACCAGTTCACGCGTTCCGACCTGCGGAAAATCGGCGATGCGCTGACGCCCTTCGGCCGCCCCGGGCCCGAGGTAGACCGGTTGCCCGGTGGCATCCAGTGCGAACGCCGGATGGGGCTGATAGCGAATACCCGGACGCAGTTTCAGTTCATAGACGCTTTCGGCAATCGCCTCGGCCGGCGCATCGTCGGGCAAGGCCCGGCCATCGGCGGCAAAGTAGCGCGGATGCGGCAGCTGCTCGACCGTCGCCGGGATCAGCTCATAAGGGCGGCGCAGGTAGTGATACTGCAGCGGCGGTTCGTAAATCTGGGCAATGAAGGTATTTTCGTCTTCGGTGTAGGACTGCGCCGGATCGAGATGCTTGGGCCGGTCGGTGAAGGCCGTATAGAGAATCTCGCGACCTTCGTCGCCGGCACCGTAGGGCGCATTCCACACCTCGCCGCAAGCGGCGAGAAAGACGCACAACAAAAGACTGATCGACAGTTTTCCCATGGACGCGAGTTTAACAAAGGCTTGACCCGGCCTGCGCCCTCCGAACAAAATGCCTTGAAACCCATAACAGGAAGGCATCATGCTCGATACCAAGCTCCCCGACTTCACTCTGCCTGCAACCAGCGGTACGTCGTTCAGGCTATCCGAGCAGCACGGCAAGATCGTCGTCATCTACTTCTACCCCAAGGACAGCACGCCGGGCTGCACCACCGAAGGCCAGAACTTCCGTGACCTGCACGACCAGTTCGTCGCCGCCGGCGCCGTGGTTCTCGGCATTTCCCGCGACAGCCTGAAGGCCCACGAGAACTTCAAGGCCAAGCAGTCCTTCCCCTTCGAACTCGGCTCGGACGCTGATGAAGCCGTGTGCACGCTGTTCGACGTGATCAAACAGAAGATGATGTACGGCAAAGCCTGTCGCGGCATTGAGCGCAGCACCTTCGTGATCGACCGCGACGGCGTTCTGCGCCGCGAATGGCGCGGCCTGAAGGTGGCCGGCCATGCCCAGGAAGTCCTCGATTTCGTGAAGTCCCTCTGACCCCTTCCCCAACGCCCTCCGAGACCACTCCATGCCGCGCCAACCCGCCGCCAAAAAATCTGCGATGACCAAGATCTTCGTGCTCGACACCAACGTCCTGATGCACGATCCCAGCTGCCTGTTCCGCTTCGAGGAACACGACATCTTCCTGCCGATCATGACGCTGGAAGAACTCGACAACCACAAGAAGGGCATGTCGGAAATCGCCCGCAATGCCCGCCAGGCCTCGCGTACGCTCGACGAGATGCTGGCCGGCGACGATGTCGATATCGACGAAGGGATTGACCTCAAGGGCCCATCGAGCAAGCTGGCCAGCGGCCGCCTGTTCCTGCAGACCGAGGCGATCAGCGCCGAGTTGCCGCAGGGCCTGCCGACGTCCAAGGTGGACAACCAGATCCTGTCGGTAGTCATCCACCTGCAGAAGAAATTCCCCAAGCGTCCGGTCATCCTGGTGTCGAAAGACATCAACATGCGCATCAAGTCGCGCGCGCTCAACCTGCTGGCCGAGGACTACTTCAACGACAAGGTGCTCGAGGATACCGACATCCTCTACGCCGGCACGCGCGCCCTGCCCGAGGATTTTTGGGACAAGCACGGCAAGGGCATGGAGTCCTGGAAAAAGGACGCCAAAACCTACTACAAGGTGACCGGCCCACTCTGCCCGCAACTACTGGTCAACGAGTTCGTCTGGCTGGAGAAGGACGGATTTTCGGCCATCGTCAAGGAAGTGGCCGGCAAGACCGCCGTCCTCGAAACCCTGATCGATTACACGCATCCAAAAAATGCCGTATGGGGCATCACCGCGCGTAACCGCGAGCAGAATTTCGCGCTCAACCTGCTGATGAATCCCGACATCGACTTCGTCACCCTGCTCGGCCAGGCCGGTACCGGCAAGACCCTGCTGACGCTGGCCGCCGGCCTGACCCAGACGCTGGAAGGCAAGCAGTTCGCCGAGATCATCATGACCCGCGTCACCGTCCCGGTCGGCGAGGACATCGGCTTCCTGCCGGGCAGCGAGGAAGAGAAAATGGCACCGTGGATGGGTGCTCTCGAAGACAACCTCGAAGTCCTCACCCACACCGACGAAAGCAGCCCCTACGGCGGCGACTGGGGCAAGGCGGCGACGCATGACATCATCCGCTCGAAGATCAAGGTCAAGTCGCTCAATTTCATGCGCGGCCGCACCTTCCTGAAGAAATACCTGATCATCGACGAGGCGCAGAACCTGACGCCGAAGCAGATGAAAACACTGGTTACCCGCGCCGGTCCTGGAACCAAGGTGGTCTGCCTGGGCAATATCGCCCAGATCGACACCCCCTACCTGACCGAAGGCAGCTCCGGCCTGACCTACGTCGTCGACCGCTTCAAGGGCTGGACGCACTCCGGTCACATTACCTTACAAAGAGGCGAACGTTCGCGTCTGGCAGACCATGCGGCCGACGTGCTATAGTCGCTGCAAATATTGAGCCACAGGCCGTGTCCACGACACGGCCTTTTCATTTCGAATTCGACATCCGCTCGAGGACAGCCTTGAAACGCAGAGACTTCCTGGCCAGCACCGCCCTTTTTTCCCTGTTTGCCGGCGACGCCCTGGCCGACACCAGGAAAAAGGCCAGTACAACCAAGAAAAAGCCTGCGGCAAAACCGAAGAAAAAAGCCAGGACTCCGGCAAAACGACCAGCTGCCGCAGCTACTGCTGCAACACCCAGTGTCCACAGCGCCAGCAATCCGCTCATCGACAATCCACCGGACGGCACTTCGTCATCACGCCTGCCGCCGGTCAGGGCACAGGAACTCCCCAGCGAGTGGCAGCACTACCAGATCGTCACGACACTGCAACTCAACGCGCCTGGCAAATCGCTCAAGCTCTGGTTGCCCCTGCCTTCGTCACGGGAAACGACCTACCAGCGAACCACCGGCCACACCTGGCAGGGCAACCCCCACAGCACGGCGATGCAGCGCGAGCCGGACGAGCGGCTTGAAGTCCTGCACTGCGAATGGAAGGATGCGGCCAATGCCACGCTGCAGCTGGTCACCACCGTCAGCACTGCCGACCGTCACTTCGACATCACGCGTCGCACCGTCGCTCCCGACCGCGACGACATCCTGCGTGCCAGTCTCCGCGCCAGCAACCGGATTCCCAACGATGGACCTGCCAGGAGCCTGGGTGAAAGCATCGTCGGCCGGATCAGGGACCCGATTGCCCAGGTCAAGGCAATCTACGACTGGGTCTGCGAACATGCCATTTATGACCCGAATGCCCCGGGCTGCGGCCTTGGTGACATCAACGCCCTGCTCGCTTCCGGCAATTACACCGGTCGTTCTGCCGACATCAACGGACTCTTCGTTGCGATCTGTCGCGGCATCGGCATCCCCGCACGGTGCGTATTCGGCATCCGTACCGGCCCGTCCCGCCTGTTCCGCAGTCTGGGCTTGCGCAGCGACGATGCCAGCCAGGGACAGCACGTCCGCGCTGAGTTCTACCTGCCCGGCTACGGCTGGATTCCGGTCGACCCGAGCGATGTCTGCCGGGCCGCCAGCTACGAAGTATTGTCCAGAAACGACCCCCGCCTGCAATCGCTCAAGCGTGTGCTGTTCGGCGTCTGGGAAATGAACTGGGTGGCCTTCCACAACGGCACCGACCTGCAATTGCCGGGAGACGGCAAGCTCCTGCCCTTCTTCATCCAGCCTGAACTGCTGGTGGATGGAAAACCGGCCAGCGAACCGAAAATCGGCGAGCGGATCTGGTCGATCAGCGCCCGCCGCATCGCGGGCTGAGCGAAGGAATCAGTCCCGCGCGTCCTGGAAACCGCCCGAAGCGAGATTCTCGAAACGCGTGTATTCGCCGAGGAAGGCCAGGCGCACGGTCCCGGTCGGGCCGTTACGCTGCTTGCCGATGATCACTTCGGCCATGCCCTTATCGGGCGAATCCGGCTTGTAGTATTCGTCGCGGTACATCATCAGGATCACGTCGGCATCCTGCTCGATAGCACCCGATTCGCGCAAGTCGGACATCATCGGGCGCTTGTCGGTGCGTTCCTCGACCTTACGCGACAACTGCGACAGGGCGACGATAGGCACCTGCAGCTCCTTGGCCAGCGACTTGATCGAGCGGGAGATTTCGGACACTTCGGTGGCCCGGTTCTCGCCCTGCTTGTTGCCGCTCATCAGCTGGATGTAGTCGATCACCAGCAGGCCGAGCTTGCCGCCGTACTGACGGGCCAGACGCCGGGCACGGGCACGCAGGTTGGCCGGGCTGAGGCCGCCGGTTTCGTCGATGTATACCGGCGCTTCGTGCAGCTTGCCAAGCGCGAACGACAGGCGCGACCATTCGTCGTCGCTCATGCGGCCGGTGCGCAGGCTTTGCGAGTTGAGCCGGCCGATCGACGCCAGCATCCGCATGGCCAGCTGGGCACCACCCATTTCCATGGAAAACACGCCGACCGGCAGGCCGGTATCGACCGCCACATTCTCGGCGATATTCAGGGCAAAGGCCGTCTTGCCCATCGACGGACGGCCGGCGACGATGATCAGATCACCGGGCTGGAAGCCTGAGGTCTTCTGGTCGAGATCGGCGAATCCGGTCGGCACACCGGTAATGTCGGACGGATTGTCGCGGTCGTGCAGTTCCTGGATGCGCTCGACCACCTGGGTCAGCAACGGGTTGATATGCACGAAGCCTTCGGCATGGCCGGCACCGGCTTCGGCAATCTTGAAAATCTTCGACTCGGCTTCGTCGAGCAGGGTGGCGGCGTCGCGGCCGAGCGGATTGAGCGCATCGCCGGCGATTTCGTCGGCCGTCGCCACCAGTTGCCGGAGCACGGCGCGTTCGCGGACGATTTCGGCATAGCGCCGGATATTCGCCGCCGACGGGGTATTCGCTGCCAGCTCGCCGAGATAGGCCAGACCACCGGTCTGATCACCTTCCCCGGCGGCGTCGAGTGCTTCGGCGACTGTAACCACGTCGGCCGGCTTGGCCTTTTCCAGCAGATTGCGGATCTGGCGGAAGATGCGCCGGTGCTCGTCGCGGTAAAAATCTGTTTCGGCAACCTGATCGCCGATACGATCCCAGGCATTGTTGTCGAGGAGCAGGCCGCCAAGCACCGACTGCTCGGCCTCGATCGAGTGCGGTGGCACGCGCAGCGCGTCCAGTGAGGGATCGGTGGTTCTCTGCTTGCTCTGACGCTGATTCATGGTGATGCCCGAAATGAAAAAGGCCTCGCGATTGCGAGGCCCTGAAGCGTAAGTTAAACCGTCTTACTCGGCAACTACCGCAACGCTGATATTGGCCAGCACATCGGTGTGCAGGGCAACATCAACCGGGAATTCGCCGAGTGCCTTGAGCGGGCCGTCCGGCAGGCGGATGGCCGACTTGTCGACAGTGAAACCGGCGCCGGCCAGTGCTTCGGCGATATCGGCATTGCCGACGGAACCGAACAGACGACCGTCCATGCCAGCCTTGCGGGCGACGGAAACGGCAACGCCGTTCATCTTTTCGGCAACGCCCTGGGCAGCTGCCAGCTTCTCGGCAGCAGCCTTTTCCAGTTCGGCACGGCGGGCTTCGAACTCGGCCATGGCAGCCGGCGTGGCACGCTTGGCCATACGTTGCGGGATCAGGAAGTTACGGGCGTAACCGTCCTTGACCTTGACCACATCACCCAGGTTACCCAGGTTGACAACCTTCTCGAGCAGAATGATTTGCATGTTTCGTCTCCCCGGAAATTATTGATGGTTGTCGGTGTAAGGCAGCAGGGCCAGGAAGCGGGCGCGCTTGATCGCGGTGCCCAGCTGGCGCTGATAGCCGGCCTTGGTGCCGGTCAGGCGAGCCGGCATGATCTTGGCGTTTTCCTGGATGTATTCCTTGAGGACGTCGACGTCCTTGTAGTCGATCTGTTCGACCTTTTCTGCCGTGAAGCGGCAGAACTTGCGACGCTTGAACAGGCTGTTGCCGCGACGCTTTTTCTTGTCATCAATCTTCTTCTTGAAGAATCGTGCCATTTTCGTTTCCTTCCAAATATTCGATAGTGTTCGCGTGGATCACGGGTGTTCTGCTGTTGCGTCCCCGGGCGGCAATGAATCCTTCGATTCGCATCATGCCGCCGAGCGGTGCTGCCTCCAGCCAGCGTGCTGCATCACCGAGCGCCAGGACTGCCATTTCAACTTCCACCTGTCTTTCGCTGCCGTTTTCGATCAGCGTCGAGTGGTGTTGCAGTCGGCCTTCACTGACCGGTATGCCTGCCGGGGTGTAGCGCAAGGCTTTGCGCTCGACCAGGCTGCCGGACAGGGTGATGGTGTTCAGTACGCGCTTCCCCGTGAAACCCGGATCAGGCAGCAGCGACTTCGGCTGCAGCTTCGGTTTCGCCAGCCAGCAGCGACTTCGACTTTTCTTCCTTCATCATCGGGGAAGGCGTCGTCACGGCGGACTTCATCTTGACGGTCAGATGACGCAGGACTGCATCATTGAACTTGAAGGAATGCTCGAGTTCGCCCAGCGTCTCGCCGTCGCATTCGATATTCATCAGCACGTAGTGTGCCTTGTGGATCTTCTGGATCGGGTAGGCCAGTTGACGGCGACCCCAGTCCTCCAGACGATGCACCGAACCACCCTTGGCGGTCACGATGGAACGATAGCGCTCGACCATGCCGGGCACTTGTTCGCTCTGGTCCGGATGGACGATGAAGCAGATTTCATAATGGCGCATGCAAACTCCTTTTGGGATAAACCCCCCGTCATGCGTTAGCGGTGGGGCAAGGTGGAAAAGCCCGCGACTATATCACAGATCGCGGGCATGATGAAGCATTTCAAGAATCGGGAATAAACAGCCGAATCAGGCTTGAGCAGCCTTTTCCTTTTCCATCCGGTTGGCTGTTTCCTTCAGTTCGATCAGGAAAAGAATTTCCTCGACCACCGGCAACGGGAAGCCCAGACGCTGACCACCGCGATTGTCGCGAAGCAGCTGGTACATGTAGGCGACCACATCTTCCGCCTCCCACATCCGTACAATCGTGGACATGATGCGAGGCATCTCCTCGACGCCTTGCGGCTTCGGCATCGCCGGCGCCGCATCGGTCACACCATCGCCATCGAGTACCAGATCGACCGTTGCCGAGGCGGAGACATCCCAGGGCTGAATCTCGACATTGAACTGCTGGTTGAGATTGCGGGCCAGGACATCGAACTCTTCCCGCATACCGGCCATCCGGTAGACGTCCATCAGGCGCAACCAGGGCTGCAGCGCTTCCGAAGGATTGTTATCGACATATTCCTGCAGTGCCTGCGCAGCCCCCTTGACGCGGCCGAACGAGAGCATGATGTCGGCCAGTTCCATGACCGGGTTGGCTTCGAAGTGCTCATCCAGCGTCGTCGCGTTGATCGACAGGATGGAATCCCCCGGACGCGCCGGCAAAGGTGCAGGCGCCTCCTGCGCCGGGGCGCCACCTCCCTCAAGCTCGACATCGACCTGCGCCTTGGCACCGGCAGTATCCGCATCGAGGTGAAGGTCGATGACGGCCTTCTCCTGCAATTCCTCATCGCGCGGAGCATCCATCACCGGCTCGGGCGAAGCGGCCAGCAGGGAACTCAGCGCTTCGTCGTTTGCCGCATCCTGCTGACGCCGGCGCCAGAAAAGCCAGCCAGCCAACCCCAGCAAAAGCCCAAGCAGCAAACCATAGAATCCCCAGCTGGCGAACAGGTCATCGCCGTGAACAGGTGCTGGTGCAATCGTTTGCGCCGGCGTTTCGCGCGCCGGTGGCGTGGATGCAGCCTGCCCGCCCGCTTTTTCAGTCAGAGCAAGCGTCTTGCTCTGCAACTCGTCCAGCGCGGCTTCCATGCCGCGCAACTTTTCCGCCGCCGCCAGCTGACTACTGGCCTGCTCGTGCAACGCCGCGAGCATGCGGTATTCCAGGCGGAGTATTTCCCGTTGCGCCTCGGCGATCTCCCCGGCCAGCATGTGCTCGCCAAGGACCGCATCGAGCCGCAGCGCACTTTCCCCATCACCGCCGCCAGCCGAAAGCATCAGCCGGTCACCGCCATCCCCGGGCACCGCGGGCAGCGCGACAGCTTCCCTCGGCGGCGCCGGCTGGGACTGCCGGGCTTTCGGAACAGCCTGCGTTCGCGGCGGCCTGGGCGGCGCCTTGACCGACTGCCGCTCCATGGACTCGCTCACCCGGGCCGGCACATCGACAACACCGCCAACCGGCAACTCGACGCGAGGTGACGCAAACAGGGTGTATTCCCTGTACACCTCATGTCCGCAGGCAATGTGCAGGGCGACCTGGATAATCGGTTCGCGGACCCTTTGCCGGCCGGCAATCGACAATACCGGCGGCTTTCCTTGCTGAATACGCAGGTCAGCGTCACGCAGCCAGGGCAACTGATCTTCGCCGCGCGGCTTGATCAGCCGGAAACAGGCGGCGTCGAGCACGATGCCGTCGGCACCCAGGACACTGACGGAAAGTTCGGGATGATCGCCAAGAACGAGTTGTCCACGCAAATCGCCAAGGCCAATAGCCGCCGCCGCACCTGATGCGGCGAATGCCAGTGCGCCCAGCGTTAAGCGAAACCCCTGTCGATTCAACGACACACCCCTCAATGACGATCCAATATCTTAATTGTAGCGCTTATTTATCGGAAAGATAACGAGAATCTTCGAAAGAATCCACCCAATTGGGTCTGTACACGACAAAAAGTGTCAACACCATACCGGATAACCACGCCTCTGAAAATGCCAATAGCAAATAATAGAGGAAATATTCATCGAACAGGTATGCCCATGAATAGGCCCCCGCCGCCCCTAACAACAGGGTCGACGCCAAACCGACAGCCATGATCACCAAGCCGCCGCAAAGGAAGGCATTGACGAAGACGTAGATGAAAAAATGCGGGGGCAACAAGCGGGCAACCAGCCTGTATAGCTGATGCGCGACGAACACCGAGACACCGGCCAGCAAGAGCGCGTTTGCCGCAAAGGCAAAACCACCGGCGGCGCCGTTCAGGGTGATGCCCAGCGTCACCAGCGACAGGCCGATGAAGGCCAGGTGCGGCCCGAAAGCCAGGGTAAAGACATTGGCACCGAGCAGGTGCAATGAGAGACCGGGCTTGACGCCGGCCTTGAGGCTCCAGACCAGGATCAGCAGGACAACCATGCCGAGCCAGAGGTTGGATTGCTCCGATTCCCGGAAGCGCTTCCACGGTGCCCGCCAGACACTATGGGCGAAAAGCGGCAGCCAGACGGCCCAAGCCGCCCAGTACCACATTTCGCCCAGCAGATCGTCGGTCAGATTCACCCGGGCATTTTAGCCCAGCGACTGCTCCAGTTGCGGCACCGTCTCGAAAAGATCGGCGACCAAACCATAGTCGGCCACCTGGAAGATCGGTGCGTCCGGATCCTTGTTGATCGCCACGATCACCTTGGAGTCCTTCATCCCGGCCAGGTGCTGGATGGCGCCGGAAATACCGATGGCCAGGTAGAGTTGCGGCGCAACCACCTTGCCGGTCTGACCGACCTGGTAGTCGTTCGGCACGAAACCCGCGTCGACGGCGGCACGGCTGGCGCCGAGCGCGGCACCGAGCTTGTCGGCCAGCGGCTCGAGCAGCTTGTGATAATTCTCGCCGCTGCCCAGACCACGACCACCGGAAACGATGATCTTGGCGGCCCCCAGTTCGGGACGCTCGGACTTGGTCAGTTCGCGACCCTGCAACTGGGTCGTGGCGGTATCGGCCGCGGCCGCAATCGCTTCGACCGGCGCATTGTTGCCGGCATCGACGGCGTCGAAAGCCGTCGTCCGCACGGTGATGACCTTGACCGGATCGGCACTCTGCACGGTGGCCATGGCATTGCCGGCGTAGATCGGGCGGACGAAGGTATCGGCCGATTCCACCGCGGTGATTTCGGAAATCTGGGCGACATCGAGCAGCGCAGCGACACGCGGCAGCAGATTCTTGCCGAAGGTCGTGGCCGGCGCCAGGATATGGGTACGACCGGCAGCATTGGCGAGCACCAGCGCGGCCAGGTTTTCCGCGGTCTGCGCTTCGTAGTGGGCGGCATCGGCCACCAGCACCTTGCTTACCCCCTGCAGGGTGGCGGCCTGAGCGGCGGCAGCCGCACAACCGGCACCGGCGACCAGGACATGGATGTCGCCACCGATCCGGGCGGCGGCGGCAACGGTATTGAGCGTTGCTGCCTTCAGGGTTTGCTGGTCATGTTCCGCAATGACGAGAATGCTCATGTCAGATCACCTTCGCTTCGTTCTTGAGTTTGTTCACCAGTTCGGCCACATCGGCCACCTTGACACCGGCCGAGCGCTTGGCCGGCTCGACCACCTTGAGGGTCTTCAGGCGCGGCGTCACGTCGACGCCCAGGTCTTCCGGCTTGACCGTGTCGAGCGGCTTCTTCTTGGCCTTCATGATGTTCGGCAGCGTCGCGTAGCGCGGCTCGTTCAGGCGCAGATCGGTAGTCACGACCGCCGGCAGGGCAAATTGCAGGGTTTCCAGACCGCCGTCGATTTCACGGGTGACCGTGGCCTTGCCGTCGGCAACGACCACCTTCGAGGCAAAGGTGGCCTGCGGCCAGCCGGCCAGTGCGGCCAGCATCTGGCCGGTCTGGTTGGCGTCGTCGTCGATGGCCTGCTTGCCGCACACGACCAGTTGCGGCTGTTCCTTGTCGCACAGGGCCTTGAGCAGTTTGGCGACTGCCAGCGGCTGCAACTCGACATCGGTTTCAACGAGGATGCCGCGATCGGCGCCGATGGCCATCGCAGTACGCAGGGTTTCCTGGCAGGCCGCCGGGCCGCAGGAAATGGCGATGACCTCAGTGGCAATACCGGCTTCCTTGAGACGAACCGCTTCTTCGACGGCGATTTCGTCGAACGGGTTCATGCTCATCTTGACGTTGGCCAGATCGACACCGCTGCCATCCGCCTTGACCCGGACCTTGACGTTGTAGTCCACCACCCGTTTGACGGGAACGAGAATTTTCACTGGCATCTCCTTTATCGGTCAGTAGTTATCAGGATTGTCGCTGTTTGACAGACGACCTGGCAAACCGCACAATCGCCATACTGTGTCGTATGGAAAAGCATACGGTAGCGTATGGAAAATAAACCTGTCAAGTCCCCCGCCCGAAACCGGCACATCACGACCGGCGACAAGCCCGCCGGCAGCCGCACCCAGCTCGATCCGACGCGCTGGGTGGATGTTGCCATCGACCTGCTCGCCCGCGAAGGCATTGCCGGCCTGCGCGTCGAAGTTCTGGCCAAGCGCTGCGGGGTCACCAAGGGCAGTTTCTACTGGCATTTCAAGGATCGTCAGGCGCTGCTCGACGCCGTGCTGGAGCGCTGGCGCGAAGGCCGCATCCGCGACATCGAGAAAACCACCAGCGTACTCCCCGGCAAGGAGCTGGAGCAACTCCATTATGCCATCGAGGTTTATGGCGCCAGCCGCAACCGCAAGGGCATGTCGATCGAACTGGCGGTACGCGACTGGGCCCGTCACGACGCGCGGGCTGCCGCCGTGGTCGAATCCGTCGATCTCTACCGTCTGGAATGCACGCGCCGGCTGTTCGTCGCTTCCGGCATGAGCGACGCCGACGCCAAGAGCCGCAGCCTGCTGCTCTATGCCTGCGTGTTCGGGCTATCACTGATGCACTACAGCCATTTCGACGATCGCCTCGACGATCTCAAGCAACGGATCGCCGAGCGCATCGTCGCCCGCTGACAAGCGCTTATTTTCGGGCGCGGACCAGGAACTCGCGGCCGATCTGCTTCCAGACCACCGTTTCCTCGCCCAGGGCGGCGGCCGTCCAGGGATTTCCGGCCAACCAGGCATCGGGCAGTTCCAGCAGATAACCGCGCTCGGTGGTGGACACGCGCCAGGCCGGCAGCGCGCGGTCATCGCGTGTGCGGTGCAGCGAAACCGCCAGCCGCAGACAGAAGACCAGGCGCCAGATGCTGTCCTCGGCCGGCACCGAACCCAGTTTTTCCAGCTTGCCCCGGTGACCGAGCACCAGCATCGCCAGGCGCGCCTGCTCCTTCTTCGAGAAACCTGGCATGTCTGCGTAGGTCAGGATGTAGGCACCATGCTTGTGGTAGGCGTTGTGGGCAACGGAAATGCCGATCTCGTGCAGGCGGCAGGCCCACGACAGGTACTGCAGGTCATTTTCATCGGGCGTCCCGCCGGACAGCTGGGTCAGCGCGGAAAGTGCCGTCGCCTCGACACGGTCGACCTGATCGCGTTCGACCTGATAGCGCTTGCGGAAACTCTTGACCGTCGAATCGCGCATGTCGTGATGGTGGAAACGCCCGAGCAGGTCGTACAGCACGCCAAGGCGCAAGGCGCCGTCGGCATAGGTCATGCGTTCGATGTCCAGTTCCTCGAATACCGCCGCCATGATGGCGATACCGCCGGGCAGGACCGGCAGACGGTCCCCCTTGACCCCACGCAGTTCAAGCGCATCGGCCGAACCCGCCTTGACCATCAGCGAGCAGAGGCGCTCCAGCCCGACCCGGGTGATGCCGCTCTCGCCGCCCGGATTCATGTCGTTCATCTCGAGGATGTCGGCAATGGCGCGCGCCGACCCCGACGAACCAACGGCTTCCTTCCAGCCAAAGCGCTGGTAATCGTGGGCGATCAATTCGATTTCCTTGGCTGCGGCGACCTGCGCCTCGCGAAGGCGGCGCTTGTCGACCTTGCCACCGGGGAAGTAGCGCATGGTGAAACTGACGCAGCCCATGTACAGGGATTCCATCAACTGCGGATCATGCCGCTTGCCAATGATGAATTCCGTGGAACCGCCGCCGATGTCGACGACCAGCCGCTTGTGTCCTGCCGTCGGCAGGGAATGCGAGGCGCCGAGGTAAATCAGACGAGCTTCTTCGCGGCCGGCGATGACTTCGATGGGAAAACCCAGAGCCTCTTCTGCCCGGGGCAGAAAGGAGGAAACGTTCTTGGCCACCCGCAAGGTATTGGTAGCAACAGCGCGCACTGCGGCACGGTCGAGGCCGCGCAGACGCTCACCGAAAAGGCGCAGGGCGGACAGGGCCCGCTCCTGGGATTCCACATCGAGCATTTTCTCGGCAGTCAGGCCGGAAGCCAGTCGGACCGGTTCCTTGAGTGCATCGAGCGGATAGATCTGGTCATCGACGACACGTCCGACCTGGAGACGAAAACTGTTGGAACCCAGGTCGACCGCAGCTACTGTTTCATAAATCATTGCTCGTCATCATCACTAAGATCAGGCAGCCGATGATTTTAGCACCCCAGTCATCGCCTTATTGTTACAAGGCGTCACATAAAAAAACCCCGCCGATTTCAAGCGGCGGGGTTTTGCGGACATGAAAACGATCAGCCAGCCAGCAGCTTCTTGATGTTTTCCAGCGTGGACGGGTCTTCGATCGTCGTCAGATCGCCCGGATCGCGGCCTTCGGCCAGCGCCTGCAGCGAACGACGCAGCATCTTGCCGGAACGGGTCTTCGGCAGGCCGGTGACGAAATGCACGCGGGCCGGACGGCCGATGGCGCCCAGGATGCCGTCCACCGTGGCGAACACTTCCTTTTCCAGTGCTTTGACCATCTCAGGCGTTGCCACCTTGCTGGCATCCTTGACCACGGCAAACGCCATCGGCACCTGGCCCTTGAGCTTGTCCTCGATGCCGACCACGGCCACTTCGGCGATAGCCGGGTGGTTCTGCACGGCTTCCTCGATTTCACGGGTGCCCAGACGGTGACCGGCAACGTTGATCACGTCGTCGGTACGGCCGAGGATGGTGAAATAACCGTCTTCGTCCTTGATCGCCCAGTCGTAGGAGGAGTAAACCAGCGGCTCCTTGAACAGCGTGAAGTAGGTGCTGACGAAGCGATCGTCCTGCCCCCAGACGGTGGACAGGCAGCCCGGCGGCAGCGGCGGGATGACCGCGGCGATACCCTTCTCGTTGGCGCCGCACTCGGAACCGTCCTCGCGGAAGATCTTGAGGTTGTAGCCGTAGACCGGGAAGCTCGGCGAACCGAACTTGATCGGCGTCTTTTCGACACCGTGCAGCGCAGCCAGCATCGGCCAGCCGGTTTCGGTCTGCCAGTAGTTGTCGATGACCGGACGGCCCAGTTCGTTCTGGAACCACTCGTGCGTCGGCTGGTCGAGCGGCTCGCCGGCCATGAACACGTGCTTGAGCGACGACAGGTCGTACTTGTGCATGTAGGCCGGATCCTGCTTCTTCAGCACGCGGGCGGCGGTCGGCGCCGAGAACATCACCGAGACCTTGTACTTCTCGACGATCTGCCACCAGATGCCCGGATCGGGGCGCAGCGGCGTGCCTTCGTACATGATCGTGGCCATACCGGCGATCAGCGGACCGTAGATGATGTAGGAGTGACCGACGACCCAGCCGATATCCGAAGTCGAGAAATAGGTTTCACCCGCGTTGCCGCAATAGATGTGCTTCATCGACGAAGCCAGGGCCACGGCGTAACCGCCGGTATCACGCTGCACGCCCTTCGGCTTGCCGGTGGTACCGGAGGTGTAGAGGATGTAGGACGGATCGGACGATTCCAGCCATTCGCACTCGACGCGGGCATTCAGGTTCTGCTCGCGCAGCGTGGCGTAATCGACGTCGCGCCCGGCAACCTTGTTGTAACCCTTGTCCAGGCCGCGATCGACCATCAGCACGTGAGCCGGCTTGTGCTCGGCAATTTCGATGGCTTCGTCGAGCAGGTGCTTGTACGGCACGGCCTTGCCGCCGCGCATGCCGGCATCGCTGGAAACGATCAGCGCCGGCTTGGCATCGTCGATGCGGGTGGCCAACGAGCCGGAAGCAAAACCACCGAACACCACCGAGTGGATGGCGCCGATGCGGGCTGCCGCGAACATCGCGAAGGCTGCCTGCGGAATCATCGGCATGTAGATCAGGACGCGGTCGCCCTTCTTGACGCCGAGACCCTTGTAGATCGCCGCCATGCGCTCGACTTCGGTCTGCAACTCGGCGAAGGAATAAATCTTCTCCTCGTCGGTTTCGGTCGACACGAAGATCAGCGCATTGTCGTTCGGACGCTTGGCCGCATGGCGGTCAATGGCGTTGTGGCATAGATTGGTCTTGCCACCAACGAACCATTTGGCAAACGGCGGACGCGAGAAATCGCAGACCTGGGTGAACGGTTCCTTCCAGTCGATGAGCTGGGCCTGCTCGGTCCAGAACGCATCCGGTTGCTCGATCGAATACTGGTGAAACTCCTTGTAAGTCGCCATATAACTCCCTCTAGCTAGTGGTTTCCTGCACATCAAAACAAAAGAACGGATTATTTTTTGGCCTTTGCCCGTTCGCTCAAATAACACTCGATCCGCTCGATTGGCAGATCCAGGCCCATTTCCTTTTCCATCAGCGCCAGCAAGGGCGTCAGTTGCCCAAGCAGGGCGTCCAGATGCGCCATGACCGGCCCCGGACGATTGGCACGCAACAGTTCGAGTGCGTGCTGCAGCGAAATCGGCCGCGTTGCCGGCAAGCTGCCACCGGCCTCGGTACGATTGCCGCCGGCCTGCATCGCCTGCAGCATGCGCTGTTCTGCCAGTTCGAGCAGCGCGCCGGCTGAACTGACCAGATCGGTCGGCACGCTGGCCAGACCGATGCTCACCGTCAACCCCAGCGACTGCCCCTGCACAGAGAGCCGCGACGCCTCGACCGCCTGACGGACGCGCTCGGCGAAACTGACACAGTAGTTCGCCGCCGTCCCCGGCGACACCACCGCAAAACGCCCGTCGGCAATATGGCCAAGGCTGTCTTCCTGGCGCATCTTGCTGCCCAGCATCTTGGCGAAACGGTTGCCGACTTCCTCAGCCAGCGCCGGCCCGAGCTTGTGCGTGAGCACCTCGTAACCGTCAAAACCGAGCACCATCAGGCTGACGTCAATGCCATGCCGCGCCGAATGCGACAGCGCCTGCGCCGCCTGCAGTTCCAGATACTTGCGGGTGAACAGCCCGGTCGCCGGGTTCTGCACCATCTGCTCGCGACCGGAATCGAGATTTTCCTGGGCCTGCTGCAAGGCCAACAGGTTGCCAAGCCGGGTCAGGACCTCGATCGCGCCGCTACCCTTGGTGATGAAATCCGAAGCCCCCAGGCCGCGCGCCTTGCCGCGCTCCTCCTCGGTCTCCTCACCGGAAACCAGGATGAACGGCATTTGCTGCAGGCGACGCAGGCGTGAGGTGCGCAGGCGTTCCAGCAACTCGTAGCCGTTCATTTTCGGCATCTGCAGGTCCGACACCACGGCCCGGATCGACTGATCGAGCACCAGCGTCTGCCAGGCGGCATCCCCGTCGGCCTCTTCGCGTACCTCGTACTGCGTCTTGATGTGCTGGGCCAGCGAGGCCCGGACGACCTTGGAGTCGTCAACGATCAAGACGCGGGGCAACTCGGCCATCTCAGCCACCGGCCACTTCAACCACGACCCGGCCCTTGGCCCGACCACTGATATATTCATCGAAGGTCGCCGGCAGATCGGCAAAGGGAATCGAGCGGGACATGCGGGCCAGGTGCGGCGGCCGCAAATCGCTGGCCAGTCGCTGCCAGACGCCGCTGCGGTAAGGTTCGCGGATGTAACCGGAGTCAATGCCGAGCAATGAGACGCCGCGCAGGATGAACGGCGCGACCGTGGTATTCAGCGACATGCTGGCGGCCAGGCCGATGCTGGCAATGGTGCCGCCCTGCTCCATCGTGCTGGCGATCCAGGCCAGCACATCGCCGCCCAGGTTGTCGACGGCACCGGCCCAGCGGGCCCGGTCGAGCGGACGGATCCGGCTCAGGTCGAGATCCTGGCGCAACATGACTTCTGCCGCCCCCAGAGCGCGCAGGTAATCGGCTTCGCTCTCCTTGCCGGTCAGCGCCACGACGCGGTAACCCCGCTGGGCAAGCATATCCACAGCCAGACTGCCGACGCCACCGGTGGCGCCGGTGACGATCACCGGTCCCTTGTCCGGGGTCAGGCCATTTTCTTCCATGCGCACGATGCCGAGTGCCGCAGTAAAACCGGCGGTTCCCAGGGCCATCGCATCGTAGAGGCTCAGACCGGCCGGCAGCGGGACCACCCAGTCGGCCGGCACGCGTGCCAGTTCGGCGTAACCGCCGTGATGAGCCACACCGATATCGAAGCTGGTGGCAATCACCGGATCGCCCGGCTGGAAACGCGGATCGGCACTTTCAAGCACGGTACCGGACAGATCGATACCGCCAACACAGGGAAAACGCCGGATGATCTTGCCGGCACCGGTCGCTGCCAGCGCATCCTTGAAATTGATGCTCGAGTAGGCGACCCGGATGACGACTTCGCCTGCGTCGAGGTCAGCGCGCGTCATGTCGACGAAACGATGCCCGACTTTGCCTTCGTGTTCCTCAATCAGCAATGCCTTGAAGGAATCCATTGTGTTGTGCTCCTCACTTCTCAGGGTTCAAATTGTATTCATAATTACGGATTATGAACATAGTTCCACCGTCACCAGCCGAGGCTGATCGCGTTCGAGACTTTACAGGGCGGAAAATTTCAAATAGATTAAGCGCCCATGAAATCCGGCTTCGCCCCTCTCCTGCTCGCCGCCTGTCTGGCCTTGAACGTTCAGACGGCTGTTCACGCCAGCGAAACGACGCGCCAGCAGGAGGCGCCGATGTCCTTGTTCGAACGTTACACCAACGCTACGCAGGATGTCATCCTTGAAGGCCTGAAGCTGGTTGGCGTGCGTTACAAGATGGGCGGCAACAGCATTGAGGCCGGACTGGACTGCAGCAGTTTCGTGCAAACCGTGTTCAAGGAAAGCATCGGCGCCTACCTGCCGCGCACGGCCCGCGAACAAAGTCAGGTTGGCGAACAGGTGGATTTGAGCCAGTTGAAACCGGGCGATCTGGTGTTCTTCAACACCATGCGCCGTGCCTTCTCGCACGTTGGCATCTATCTTGGCGACAACCACTTCCTGCACGCACCACGCGCCGGTGCCGAAGTCCGTGTCGAGAACATGAACAACAGCTACTGGATGACCCGCTTCAACGGCGCTCGCCGGATCATCGAAGCCCAGTAAGCAGGCCTAGACAAGCGACCTTCGGGTCGTTTTTTTTCGCCAAAACACAATAACAGTTCTCATTAACCAAAAAAACCAATACAATGAAAACGAACCATTCTCATATCGTTAAATCTCAGGAGCTGTACATGAAAACGAAAGCCACGCTCGCCGCGCTGACCCTTGTTGCCGCGTTCCAGCCAGCCATCGCTCAGGAAAAGGTGCTCAATCTGTATTCGGCACGCCACTACCAGACCGACGAAGCCCTCTATGCCGACTTCACCAAGCAGACCGGCATCAAGATCAATCGCATCGAAGGCAAGGAAGAGGAACTCCTCGAGCGTATCCGCAACGAAGGCGCCAACAGCCCGGCTGACGTGTTGCTGACGGTTGACGCGTCGCGCCTGGCCAAGGCCCGCGAACTGGGATTGTTCGCCCCGCTCAAGTCCAAAGTGCTGGAGAGCCGTATTCCGGCCCACCTGCGCACCGACGAATGGGCTTCGTTCTCGACCCGTGCCCGCGTCATTGTGTACAACAAGGCCCGCGTCCAGGCTGCTGACGTTCAAAACTACGCCGATCTGGCCAACCCGAAGCTGAAGGGCATGGTCTGCTCGCGCTCGGGCTCGCACCCCTACAATCTCTCGCTGCTGGCTTCGGTCATTGCCCATGAAGGCGAAGCCAAGGCCGAGCAACTGGCCCGCGGCATGGTGGCCAATTTTGCGCGCACCCCGAAGGGCGGCGACACCGACCAGATCAAGGCGGTTGCTGCCGGCGAATGCGGCGTTGCCATCTCCAACAGCTACTACGTGGCACGCCTGATGCGCTCGACCAAGCCCGAAGACCAGAAGGTCATCGACAACATTGGCGTCGTCTGGCCGAACCAGGCCACCACCGGCACCCACATCAACGTTTCCGGCGGCGGCATGCTCAAGCATGCACCGAACAAGGAAGCGGCAATCAAGTTCCTGGAATACCTGGCGTCGGATTCCGCGCAGCGCTACTTTGCCGACGGCAACAACGAATGGCCGGTCGTCGCTTCGGTCAAGGTTGCCAATCCGGCATTGACCAAGCTGGGTGCCTTCAAGGCCGACAATCTTCCGGTCAACAGCCTGGCCATGTACCAGGTCAAGGCCCAGATGATCTTCGATCGCGCCGGCTTCAAATAAGCGCCATTGTCGCAAGACCTCGCCAAAGCGGTTGGCTTCCCCTAAAATCTCCCCCACTTGCAGGGAAGGAAACCATGGGATCCAACAGCTTTGGCGCCAGCCCACTCATTGAAGCAATCCGGGCAAACAGTCTGCCCCGGGTTATCGCCGCCCTAGAGGATGGCGGAGATGTCGAAGAAAAAGACATCCACGGCTATGCCGGATTACCGCTGCGAACCGCCTGCTTTTCCGGCAATGTTCCGATCATCCGCGAACTGCTAAAGCACGGCGCCGACGTCAACGCCCCGACGGCCGACGGGCCGGGCGCCCCGCTCCGGGCCGCCATGCGCGCCAACAATACCGAGATCGTCGCCCTGCTGCTGTCCCACGACGCCCAGATTCCTTTCGGCCTGGAAATCCCGATGGCGGTATATGAGCGCGCCAAGGAACTGACGGCCGGCAACACCGAATCACTTGACGTTCCCATGCTGGAATTCGAGCGGCACGACGTACCTGACGCTGCTTCGACTCCAGCCAGCGAAAAAAATAGTGCCAAGGCATTTCACGACAACGTGATCGACTTCTCTCCCGCCGAACAAAATATCGAGGAAGTCGACTTACGCGGCGTCTACGGCGTGGATACCAGTGTCCTGACTCTTGATTTCGAGCGCGCCAGCGGCGCCTGGGAAAAGGTCGAAGGCGTCGGCAAGAAAGAGGCGACCTAGCCCCGGCGCGACGCCGTAATCTGCCGCGACAGCAGGATCAGCGGCAGCAAGCCGACGACCACGATGGCCAGCGAAGCGGTCGATGCTTCGGCCAGCCGCTCGTCGGACGCCAGCGTATAAGCCTGGGTGGCCAGGGTATCGAAATTGAAGGGGCGCATGACCAGCGTCGCCGGCAATTCCTTCATCACATCGACAAAAACCAGCAGGCCGGCGGTCAGCAGGCTCCCGCGCAGCAAGGGCGCATGCACGCGCCCCAGGGTGGCCGCCTGGCCCAGGCCCAGGCTGCGTGCGGCGTCGTCCATGCTCGGCGTGATCTTGGCCAGGCTGGATTCGACGGAGTGCAAGGCCACCGCCAGGAAACGCACCAGATATGCGTAAATCAGCGCGGCGATGCCGCCAGTCAGCAGCAGGCCGGGGTTGTTGCCGAACCACAACTCCCACTGTCCGGCCAGCCAGTGGTCGAGGCGGGTCACGGGAATCAGCACGCCGACGGCAATAACCGCACCTGGCACCGCGTAGCCGAGGCCAACGAGACGGTTCAGGCCCGCCGCCACGCTCGACTTCGAAAGGCGTGCGCCATAGGCGAGCAACAGGGCGATCAAGACGGCGATCAGCGCCGTCGTGCCGGCCAGCAGGAAGCTGTTGCGCGACAGCATAAGGAAGCGCTCGCCGAACTGCGCATCGCCGTCGGTCAAGGCCATTTTCAGCAACAGCAGCGCCGGCAGGACGAATCCAATCAACAGGGGTAAAGCGCAGGCCAGCACCGCCGCCAGCGCCGGCAGGCCGCGCAATGTCGCGCCAGCCATTGGCCGGTTGCGCCCGGTGGTGTTGTGGTAGCGCGCCCGCCCCCGGGAAATCCGCTCGGCCATCAGCAGGAAAAGCACGAAACCGAGCAGCATGGCCGCCAGCTGGGCAGCAGCGACCCGGTCGCCGAGCGAGAACCAGGCGCGGTAGATGCCGGTGGTAAAGGTATTGACCGCGAAATAGGCAACGGTGCCGTAATCGGCCAGCGTTTCCATCAGCGCCAACGCGATGCCGGCGACGATGGCCGGTCGCGCCAACGGCAGCGACACCTTGAAGAAGGCGCGCCGCGAACCCATGCCCAGCGTCCGTGCCGCTTCCAGCATGCCGCTGGCGCGTTCGAGGAAAGCCGTGCGGGCCAGCAGATAGACGTAGGGATAAAGCACGAAAATGAACATCAGCATGGCACCGGGCAAGGTGCGGATGTCCGGGAACCAGTAGTCGCCGTATTGCCAGCCGAACAGCTCGCGCAGCGTGCTTTGCAGCGGCCCGACGAACTGCAGGAAATCGGTGTACACGTAGGCCATCACATAGGCCGGCACGGCCAACGGCAGGACCAGCGCCCATTCGAAGAAACGGCGGCCGGGAAACTCGTGCATTGCCGTCAGCCAGGCCGTCGACACGCCGATGAGGCCGACGCCGATGCCGACGCCCAGGCACAGCAGCAGCGAATTGGCGATGTATTCGGGCAATACGGTCTGCGACAGGTGACTCCAGGTGTCGCTGGTACCGCCGACGAACAGATTCAGGCCGACGCTGGCGACCGGCAGGGCGGCCAGCAGGGCCACCGCGATACCGATGATCAGCAGGAAGGGAAATGAGCGCGTGTGCAGGTGCATGAATGCGAATTATAATCGAGCACCATGACACAGCTCGAATTGATTGGCGTAATTCAACGCTACGGCAAGCATACCGTCGTCGACGGGGTCGATTTTCGCCTGGCGCCCGGACAGATTGCCTGCCTGCTCGGCCCGTCCGGCTGCGGCAAGACAACCCTGCTGCGCTGCATTGCCGGTTTCGAGGACATTGCCGGCGGTGAAATCCGCCTGCACGGCCAGACGGTCAGCCGCCCGGACGCCCGGGTCGCCCCCGAGAAGCGCCGGATCGGCATGGTCTTCCAGGATTACGCACTGTTCCCGCATCTCACCGTCGAGGAAAACGTCGCCTTCGGCCTGCCCGACCGGCAAAGCGAAGCAGCTTCGCTGCGCGTGCGCCAGTTGCTCGCCACGGTCGGCCTCGGCGGCCAGGGCAACAAGTATCCGCACGAACTTTCCGGCGGCCAGCAGCAGCGGGTGGCCCTGGCCCGGGCGCTGGCCCCGCGGCCCGAACTGATCCTGCTCGACGAACCCTTCTCCAACCTCGACGTCGGCCTGCGCGAGCGGCTCTCGGTCGAGGTCCGCGAAATCCTCAAGCGCGAAGGCTCGACCGCGATCATGGTCACCCACGACCAGCACGAAGCCTTCGCCATGGCCGACGAGATCGGCATCATGCACAACGGCCGCATCCAGCAATGGGACTCGCCGTACAACCTTTACCACCGTCCAGCCAACCGCTTCGTCGCCGACTTCATCGGTCAGGGCGTGTTGCTCACCGGCACGGTCGGCGAAGGCAATTCGGTGTGCATGGAACTGGGCACGCTGATTTCCGACACGCCGGTCGAGTGCAACGAAAGCTGCTCGCATTGCGAAGACGGCTGCCGTGTGGACATCCTGCTGCGGCCGGACGACATCGTCCACGACGACGCCAGCCCGGTGCAGGCCGAAGTCCTGCACAAGGCCTTCCGTGGCGCCGACATCCTGTACACCCTGCGTCTGAGCAGCGGCAGCGAAGTACTGTCGCTGGTCCCCTCGCACCACAACCACGCATTGGGCGAGAAGATCGGCATCCGCCTCGACGCCGATCACGTGATCGCCTTCAAGAAACACGATGCCTGCGAGGATGATCCGGATTGCGAAATCCGCGTCGAACAAAAGGCCCTCGCCGAGCAGCCGGTAACCTGGCACCGCTGACCGCCGGCAGATGATTCCCTTTCTCGGCCCGCTCGACCCGTTTCCGCCGGTCACCGAGGCGCGCCAGGAAATGAACGGCCTGCTCGCCGTCGGCGGGCGGTTGCTGCCGGATCGCCTGCTCGACGCCTACCGGCGCGGCATTTTCCCCTGGGGCACGGTCGAGGGGCAGGCCCTGTGGTATAGCCCGGACCCGCGCATGGTCCTGTTTCCCGAAAACTTCCGCCTGTCGCGCAGCCTGCGCCGACTGTTGCGCAGCGCTACGCTGACGATCAGTGCCGACCGGGATTTCCCTGCGGTCATTGCGGCCTGCGCGGCAACCCGGCGACGCGGACAGGACGGCACCTGGATCAGTGACGAGATGATGGAAGCCTACATCCGGCTGCATGAACTCGGCTGGGCACATTCGGTCGAAGCCTGGGAAGAAGGCGAACTCGTCGGTGGCTTGTACGGAATGGCCATCGGCCGGATGTTCTACGGCGAGTCGATGTTCTCCCGGCGCGACAATGCCTCGAAGTTCGCCTTCGCCTACCTGATCCGACTGTTACGCGAGCGGGGGTTCGGCATGATCGACTGCCAGATGTACACCGACCACCTGGCCTCGCTCGGGGCGGCGGAAATTCCCCGCAGCGAATTCGTGCAGCGCATGCACACGCTGATCGGCCAGGGCGAACGCAGCGCCTGGCAACTCGCCGCCACCACCGACTGGTAAACGCCATGTCCCAAGCCAACGACGCCGACCTGCCCTTCTCGCTGCTGCAGTTTTACGCGACCTCGCCCTACCCGTGCAGTTATCTGGCGAATCACGAGGCCCGCTCGCAGGTCGCCACGCCGGCCCACCTGATCGACAGCGGCATCTACAGCACCCTGGTCCGCGCCGGTTTCCGGCGCAGCGGCATCTTCACCTACCGCCCGCACTGCGACCAGTGCCAGGCCTGCGTCCCGGTCCGACTACCGGTCGCCGAGTTCACGCCCACGCGCAGCCAGCGCCGCGCCTGGAAACGCCATGCCGACCTGCAGATCCGCGAAATGCCGTTGATTTCGGTAGCCGAGCATTTCGACCTCTACGTCCGCTACCAGGCCAGCCGCCATCCCGGCGGCGGCATGGACGAAGACAGCCACGAGCAATATGCGCAATTCCTGCTGCAAAGCAGCGTCGACACCCGGCTGATCGAATTTTCCGAAAACGACCAGGTACGCATGGTCAGCCTGATCGATGTCCTCGACGACGGCCTGTCGTCGGTCTATACCTTCTTCGACCCGGACGTACCGGGCGCCAGTTACGGCGTTTTCAACATCCTGTGGCAGATCCAGCAATGCCACGCACTCGGCCTGCCCTGGCTGTACCTCGGCTACTGGATCGCCGACAGCCGGAAAATGGCCTACAAGATCAACTTCCAGCCGATCGAGGGACGTGTCGACGGCCACTGGCGGCGACTTGATCCGGCGCGGGAGATTCCCTAAACGCAGACGCCGGCCTATGATGCTGTTTTCATCACCAACGGATTGAAAACTTGCAATTCTTCAGGAAACTGTTCGGCCTGCTGCGCCCCGAAACGCCGCCAGCACCGGTGGCGACACCGCCTGCCCAGCCTGCCGCGCCTGGTGCATCGACGCCTGTCGCCGAACGCATTCTCTTCGTCTGGCAGGAAATGCTCGATGGTCAATCGCAGATAGCCGGCTACCGTCTGCAGGCACGTGCCCTGGACAAGCGCAATGTGATCTCCGGCACCGCAATCCGCGCTGCCTTGCTCGCTGAAAACGTGCATCACGCAGGCGCCCAGCGTCCGCTGCTGATTTCCCTGACGGTCGAACAATGGCAGACGGCGGACTTCTCGGAAATCATCGCCCCCCAGACCTTCATCCTGCTCAGCGACATCGAATCCGACCCGGCACCGCAACAGCGCCTGGCGGAAATCCGGGCCGCCGGTGCCAGGACAGCCATTCACGACCATGCCGCCGGCGCAGACAGTGCCGACTGGCCGCTCGACCTGGTGCTGTTCGCCTTTCGCAAGACCGAACTGGCCACGCAGGAAAAACACCTGCAGTCGCTGCGTCAGCGCCCCGGCCTGCTACTGGTCGCCGACGGCGTCGAATCCTGGGCCGAACACCGGCTGTGTCAGCGTATCGGGTTCAAGCTGAGCATCGGCGGTTTCGCCGGCACCCGCGATCAGGAAGCGCCCCCCGGAAAAATCAGCGAGAGCCGCCTGGTCGTTCTCGACATGCTCAACCAGATCCGCAGCGACGCCGAACTCGGCGCGCTGGCCGCCACCGCACTGCGCGACCCGGCCGTCGTGGTCAAGTTGCTGGACATGGCCAATTCGCCGCTTTACGGCTTGCCGCGCAAGGTTGCCAGTCTCGAGGAAGCCATCACCCTGCTCGGCCGCGATGCGCTTTACCGCTGGCTGTCGCTGGCCCTGTTCAACATCGAAGGCAACGACGGACGTGACCGCACGCTGCTGGTCCTGGCGCTCTGCCGGGCGGCCTTGCTCGAGGGCCTGGCCACCGGCCACGGCAAGCAGACTGCCGACGAAGCCTTTCTGGTCGGCCTGCTGTCAATTGCCGACAGCCTGCTCGATCGCCCGATGGCCGAAGTCCTCGCCCATATCCATCTGCCGGCAGCGGTCAAGGCCGCCTTGCTGCACAACGAGGGCCACCACGCGCGCTTCCTGCAACTGGCCATCATGCTCGAACGCTGCCGTCTCGATCAGGCCGTGGTGCTTGCCGGCGCCCTGCAACTGTCACCGGCCACCCTGATCGAGAGTTACCGCAAGGCCTTGGGCTGGGCCAGTGCGGTGCTCGACCAGTAAAAACCAAATTTTACGTACGCCCGCCCGACAACTACTACACTAAGCCCACAAAACATTCCGGAGAACATCTTCCATGCGCCTGCGCCTGCTTACCCTGATCGCCCTGCTCGTCACCCTGCTCTCGGGCTGCGGCTACAACCAGATCCAGATCAACGATGAAGGCGTCAATGCCGCCTGGTCGGAAGTGCTCAACCAGTACAAGCGGCGCGCCGACCTGGTGCCCAACCTGGTGGCCACGGTCCAGGGCTACGCCGCCCACGAGAAGGAAGTGCTGACCCAGGTCACCGAGGCTCGCGCCAAGGTTGGCGGCATCAACGCCACCCCCGAGCTGGTCAATGACGAAGCCGCCTTTGCCAAGTTCCAGGCCGCGCAATCGGAAATGAGCAGCGCCCTGGCCCGCCTGCTGGTGGTTGCCGAAAACTATCCGCAACTCAAGGCCGACGCCAATTTCCGCGACCTCCAGGCGCAGCTCGAAGGCACCGAGAACCGCGTCACCATCGCCCGCAACCGCTATATCGAGACGGTGCGCGTCTACAACGTCTCGGTACGCACCTTCCCGAACAACCTGACGGCGATGGTCATGGGCTGGAAGCCCAAGGCCAACTTCAGTGTTGAAAACGAACAGGCTATTTCGAACGCTCCTGCCGTTAATTTCAACAACAAGTAAACGATGTTGCGCTGGCTGTTGCTCTGCCTGTTCGCGCTCCTGCCGGTCACCGGCTGGAGCAGCGGCCCGCTGGCCTTACCGGCCCTGAACGACCGGGTCGTCGACCTGACCGGTACGCTGTCAGCCGGCGATCAGGCCGCCCTGGTGGAGCGGCTGAGCCGGCTGGAACAGGAAAAAGGCGCGCAGATCGCCGTCCTGCTGCTGCCGACCACCGAGTCGGAAAGCATCGAGCAGTTCAGCATCCGCCTGGCGGAAAGCTGGAAAATCGGGCGTCAAGGCGTGGACGACGGCGTCATCGTCATCGTCGCCAAAGACGACCGGCGCATGCGTATCGAAGTCGGCTACGGGCTGGAAGGTGCGATTCCCGACGCGATTGCCAAGCGCATCGTCGACGAACAGATGGCGCCGCGTTTCCGTGACGGCGACTTTGCCGGCGGCCTCAGCGCAGCCGTCGACACGCTGGTCCGCGTCATCGACGGCGAAAACCTGCCGCCGCCGAAGGAAAAAAAACCGGAAAGCGCCGGCTTCGACACCGACAGCCTGCTGTTCATCGCCATCTTCGTCGCCAGTGTGGCCCGCGCCCTGTTCGGCCTGGTCGGCGCACTCGGCATCTCGCTGCTGGCCGGTGCGCTGGCCTGGTTCAGTTTTGGTTCGCTGGGCGCCGCCGTGATCGCCGCGCTGATCACCTTCTTTGCCTCCTTCATGCGTGCCGGCAAGGGCGGCTGGCATAGCGGTGGCGGCGGTGGCAGTCGTGGCGGTGGCGGCGGATTTTCCGGCGGCGGTGGCGGTTTTGGTGGCGGCGGCGCCTCGGGGAGATGGTGAGATGGGACTGCTGCGCAAACTCAGACACCTGACCGCGCCGGGCTGGCTGGTTCGCCGCCATTTCGCCAAGGATGATCTCGACGCCGTCGAAGCCGCCATCGATGTTTCGGAAAAGACCCATCGTGGCGAAATCTGCGTGGTCGTCGAAGGCGCGCTCCCCTTTGCCGCGCTCTGGCACGAGGAAGACAGCCGCCGCCGGGCCGCTCGCCTGTTTCTGGAATACGGCGTCGACCAGACGCGCGAGGCGACCGGCATCCTGCTCTACATCCAGTTGCTCGACCACCAGCTGGAAATCCTCGCCGACCGCGGTATCGCCGAGCGCGTGCCGCAAGCCGTCTGGGATGACCTCTGTCACACGGCGGAAGCCGATTTCGCTGCCGGGCGCTACCGCGACGGACTGGTCAGCGCTGTCGGCCGCATCGGCACCCTGCTTGCCGAACATTTCCCGGCGACCGCCGACGACAACCCGAACGAACTCGGCAACCGCCCGCGGCTGCGCTGATCACTGGTAGCGCAGCGCCTCGATCGGATCGAGCCGCGACGCCTTCTGCGCCGGGTACCAGCCGAAGAAGATGCCGACCCCGGCAGCAACGGCAAAGGCCAGCAGTGCCGCCGTCCCGGAAATGACCACGACCATGCCGGTGATGGCATTGATACCCAGCGCGATGGCAATGCCCAGCGTCAGGCCGAGCAGGCAGCCGGCAAAGGAAATCATCACCGCTTCGAGCAGGAACTGCAGCAGGATGTCCTGCTGCCGCGCGCCGATGGCCATGCGGATGCCGATTTCGCGGGTGCGCTCGGTGACCGACACCAGCATGATGTTCATGATGCCGATGCCGCCGACGATCAGCGAGATCGAGGCGATGGCGCCGAGCAGGATGGACATGGTCCGCGTCGTTTCGGCTTCCGACTCGGCCGCAGCCGACAGGTTGCGCATGAAGAAGTCGTTGGGCGTGTCGTCGCGCAGGCGATGCCGCTGGCGCAGCAGCGACTCGACATTGCTCATCACCCTTTCCATGCCCTCGGCCGAATCGGCTTGGACCATGATCATCCGCACCGAGCCGACGAAGGGCGTACCGAACACCTTGCGCTGCGCGGTGGACAGCGGAATGATCACGGTATCGTCCTGGTCGCGGCCATCGAGATTCTGTCCCTTGGCGGCGAGCACGCCGGTGACGACAAACGGGCTCTGCTGGATGCGCAGCGTCTTGCCGACCGGGTCTTCGTCGCCGAACAGGTTTTCGGCGACGGTCTTGCCGATCACCGCCACCCGCGTTGCCGAACGCACGTCGGAATCGCCGAAGCTGCCGCCGCTGATGAGGCTCCAGGCGCGGGCATCGAGGTAGGCCGGCGTGGTGCCGATGACCTGGGTATTCCAGTTCTGCGCGCCATAGACCAGTTGCCGCGAGCCCTGATGGGTCGGCGCGACGTTGGCAACACCGTCGAGTTCGGCAATCGCCTCGGCATCGGCAACGGTCAGTGTCGGCCCGCCACCGCTGCCGCTGCGCACGCCGGCGCTGGTCGAAAATCCTGAGAGGACGATGAACAGGTTCGAGCCCATGGTGCTGATTGTCTGCTGCACCGCGTACTGCGCCCCCTGACCGATGGCCAGCATGATGACCACGGCGCCGACGCCGATCACCATGCCGAGCATGGTCAGCGCCGTACGCAGGCGGTTGGCGCCCATCGCCAGCCAGGCTTCGCCGAGCATCGGGCGGATCATGGTTGTTCTCCGGTGAGGTGGTCGCTGACGATGTGGCCATCGAGAAAGCGCACCTGGCGGCTGGCGTGGGCGGCGATGTCGGGTTCGTGCGTGACCAGCACGATGGTGATGCCGTCCGCGTTCAATTCGCCGAACAGGCGCATGATTTCCTCGCTGGTGTGGCTGTCGAGATTACCGGTCGGCTCGTCGGCCAGGATCAGGCGCGGCTCGTTAACCAGCGCCCGGGCAATCGCCACGCGCTGCTGCTGACCGCCGGAAATGCGGTTGGGCAGCGATTCGGCGTACTGGCCGAGACCGACACGTTCAAGCAGCACACGCGCCCGCGCCCGCCGGGTTTCCTTGTCGACATTGGCGTAGACCAGCGGCAGCGCGACGTTGTCCTGCAGGCTCATGCGCGGCAGCAGGTTGAAGCCCTGGAAGACGAAACCGATGGTCCGATTGCGCAGTTGGGCCAGCGCGTCCTTGCTCAGCTGCGCGACATTCTCGCCGGCCAGGAAGTAGTCGCCGGCACTCGGCGTGTCGAGACAGCCGAGCAGATTCATGAAGGTCGATTTGCCGGAACCAGACGGGCCCATGATCGCCACGTACTCGCCGGCCGCGATGTCGAGATCGACACCGCGCAGCGCGGGAAACTCGCCGGCCGCTGTCTGGTAGGACTTGCCCAGCGCGGCGACCTTGATGACGGAAGCAGCCATCAGAACATCCGCATGCCGACCGACGACGGCGCCTTGGCCGGCCCGCCGTTTTCACCGACGACGATGCGCGCACCCTCGGCCAGTTCGCCGGAGACCAGCTCGGTATTGCGGCTGTCGGTAATGCCCAACTGAACCGGCACGGCCTTCAACTGGCCACTTTCCAGCACATGCACGGTCGCCCCCTGGCCAGCGCGCGCCCGGCCTTTGCCGCCACCGGCGCCGGCTGACGGCGGCCCGCCGGCGCTCGCTCCGGCCGGCGCCGCCGGGGCACTTTCGGCCGGTTTGAAGCGCAGCGCCGCGTTGGGCACCAGCAGTACATTCTCGCGCTGGCGCACGCCGATGGTCACGTAGGCGGTCATCCCCGGCAGCAGGATCTGATCCGGATTGGCCACCGAGATGCGCACGTTGTAGGTGACCACGTTCTGCTGCGTCACCGGGTTGAGGCGGATTTGCTGGACGACGCCCTCGAACTGGCGATCCGGGAAGGCATCGACCGTGAATTTCGCCTTCTGCCCCTCGCGGATGGCACCGATGTCGGCTTCGGCAAAACTGGTGTCGATGCGCATCTCCGACAGATCCTGGGCGATCTTGATCAAGGTCGGCGTCTGGAAGCTGGCGGCCACCGTCTGGCCGAGATCGACGACGCGGTCGATGACCACCCCGTCGACCGGCGAGCGGATCACCGTGTAGCCGAGATTGGCCTGGTCGCGCGCATGCTGCGCCTGCGCCTGCGCCAGTTGCGCGCGCGCCGAGCGCAACACCTGCGCCGCCTGGTCGTACTCCTGTTTGGAGACATACTCCTCGGCGAGCAGGGCTTTCATCCGCGCTTCGTTGGCCACCGCCAGATCAAGGCTGGCCTGCGCCGAGGTGATGCTGGCGGCGCTCTGGCGAGCGGTGGCCGAGACCAGCGCATCGTCGAGTTCAAGCAGCGCCTGACCGGCCTTCACCTTGTCGTTGAAATCGACGTGCAGCTTGCGCACCGTGCCCGAGACCTGGGTACCGACGCTGACCAGCACCACCGGATTGAGCGTGCCGTTGGCCGACACCGCCTGGGTCACGTTGCCGCGCGCCAGCTCGGCGGTGCGGTAGCGCTTCTCCGGGTCCTGCGCCGCGCGCTGCTTGACGAACCAGTAGCCGCCACCGGCCAGACTGGCAGCGAGAACGGTCAGGATCAATATTTTTCCGGTCTTCTTCATCTTCATTCCCCGGCTGCCTGCAGCAGCGTGTAGTCGAGCGCACCCATGCTCTGGGCCAGGGCGGCACGATAGATATTCCAGTCAAGTTCGGCCTGGATGCGCTGGACGCGCGCCTGGGCCAGCGCCGTCTGGGCGCTCAGCAGATCGAGGACGGAACCGACGCCGGCCTTGTAGCGGCCGAGCGCCACGCGTTCCGACTGCTCGGCGCTGGCGATCAGATCGCGCGTCGTCTGCAGCGCCTCGGTGGCCGTGTTCAGGCTGTGATAAGCCTTCCACACATCGAGTGCGACCTGGTTGCGGATGCGGTCGCGCTGCGCGGCGCGGGCTTCCTGCTGGGCCTCGGCGGCACGTACGCGATAGGTGGTGTCGAAACCGGAAAACAAGGGCACGTTCAGGGTCAGCCCGATCGCACCGCTGCGGTTGGTCACCCCATCGACGCGCTGCCAGTTCGGCCCGGCCGCCAGCGACAGCGTCGGCCGCCCCTGCGCCCGGGCTGCCGTCACCGACGCCTCGGCGGCCAGCACCTGGGCTTCGGCGGCCTTCAGGTCCGGACGACGTTCGATGGCAGTGGCGATCAAGGTATCGAGATCCTTACGGAAGCCGGCGTCGCCGCTGACCGGGGACATTTCCGCCAATTGCAGCGGCGTCTGTGCCTGCAGGCCGAGCGCATTGGCCAGACTGCCCAAGGCACTGCGCGCCTCGCCCTCGGCCCGCTGCCGATTGAGCCGTGCCTGCGAAGCCGCCGTCTGTGCCTGCAGACGCTCGGCCGGCGTACCGGCGCCGACCCGGTAACGCAATTCGGCCGCGGCCAGGCCTTCCTGCGCCGAGCGTTCGGCCTCAAGCGCCGCCTGCACCGCCGCCCGCGCGGCCTGGGCGCCGTGATAGGTCTGCAAGGCCGACAGGAACAGCGTTTGCACCGTCGCATCGCGGGTCGCCAGCGCGGCGTCGAGCAGGCGCGTTGCGTTGTCGATAGCAGCAGCACGCTGGCCGCCGTCGAGCAACAGCCACGACAGGCTGAGCGAGGCGCTCTGCTGTGTCAGGTTGCGTGTTTCGTTGAAGTTGCGGGTGACGCCAGCCCGACCGTCCACCGACGGCAACCAGCCCGAGCGGGCAACACCGACCTGCGCCGCCTGCGCCCGCGCGCTCGCCCACTGCTCGCGCGTCTGCGGATGATTGCACAGGGCCAGGTCGACCGCGTCGAGTGCGCTCAACGGCGCGGCTGGCAGTTGGTCGGCACAGGGTAGCTCGCCAACACGGGCGGCCAGCGCATGCGCGCTGCGCAAGGGCAGCATGGCTTCGGTCCGTAGCGGGTCGGTCAGGGTCTGGGCTTGCCCGACACTGCCCGCCAGACCGACCAGGAGCACGCCGAGGTTTCTGAGAAGGATTCGCATGTCCGGCAGTTTAGCCGGCTCCGGGCCGATCAAGCTGTTACAAATTGTTTTCCGGGCGCGCTCTCGCTATCCTGCCGGGCATGTCAGTACCCGTCACCTCTTCCTTCATGCTCGGCGCCCGCGAGGGTTTCGCCGCTTTCCTGCCGGCCTCGGTCGGCCTCGTGCCGTGGGCGCTGGTCATGGGCATGGCGATGTCCAGCCACGGCTTCACCCCGGTCGAAGCGATGGGCATGAACCTGATCGTCTTCGCCGGCACCGCCCAGCTCGGCACGCTGCCGCTGATCAGTTCGAACGCGCCGCTGTGGCTGATCGTCGTCACCGCGCTGGCACTCAACCTGCGCTTCGTCATCTTCAGCGCCGCCATCGCCCCCGGTTTTCGCGGGATTGGCACGCCGCAGCGCTGGCTGTCCGGCCACTTGCTGACCGACGGCGTCTTCGCCACCTGCGCCGAGCGCATGCAGCAAGTCGACGACCCGCGCTGGCGCCTCGGCTTCTACCTCGCGCCCTCGCTGTGGTCTTGGCTGCTGTGGCAGAGCTTTGCGCTGATCGGCATCTTCGCCGCCGGCATCGTGCCGGCCGGCTGTTCGCTGGAATTCATGGCGACCATCGCGCTGATCGTGCTGCTGGTGCCGATGGCACGCATCCCCCCGATGCTGGTCGCCGCACTGGCCGGCGGCGCCGCCGCGACGCTGCTGCGCGGCATGCCGCTGCGCCTGGGCACAGTCGCCGCCATCGTCATCGGCATTGCCGCCGGTTTCCTCGCCGAACATCTCGAACACCAGCGACGCCAGCCATGAACGACACCAGCCTGTGGTTGATTTTCGTGCTGATCGGCCTGGCCACGACCTTGCCGCGCGCCAGTTTCATCGTTCTCGGCAACCGCGTGCAATTGCCGCCGGTGCTCCAGCGCGCGCTGCGTTATGCGCCCGCCGCCGCCCTTGCCGCCATCGTCGCCCCCGACCTGCTGGTGGTCAATGGCAGCGTCGACGTCATCAACGCCAAGCTCGGCGGCGGCATCGCCGCCGTGGCCGCCGCCCTGCTCTCGCGCAATCCCTGGCTGCCCTTCATCGTCGGCATGGCGGTACTGCACGGCCTGCGCCAGCTCGGCGGCTGAGAATCCGTCCCGGCCGCCGGGAAACCCGGATAATGGCGACCGATTCGTTTAGAACGCTGGGACAGCCGCATGGAAATCAAGGTCAATTTTCTCGACAAGCTTCGTCAGGAAGCCAAGTTCGACGACTTCACCGTCATCGCCGACCAGTCGATCCGCTATAAAGGCGACGGCTCGGCGCCGGGGCCGTTCGACTACTTCCTGGCCTCGTCGGCCTTGTGCGCGGCCTACTTCGTCAAGCTCTACTGCGACACGCGCAACATCCCGACCGAGCACATCCGCCTGTCGCAGAACAACATCGTCGATCCGGAAAACCGCTACAAGCAGACCTTCAAGATCCAGGTCGAGCTGCCGCCGGACATTTCGGCCAAGGACCGCCTGGGCATTTTGCGCTCGATCGACCGCTGCACGGTCAAGAAGGTCGTCCAGACCGGCCCCGAGTTCGTCATCGAGGAAGTCGAGAACCTGGATGCCGACGCGCAGGCGCTGCTGACCATCAACCCGGACGCCGGCACGCAGACCTACATCGCCGGCAAGGACCTGCCGCTCGAACAGACCATCGCCAACATGTCGGCCCTGCTCGCCGGGCTGGGCATCAAGATCGAGATCGCCTCCTGGCGCAACCTGGTGCCCAATGTCTGGTCGCTGCACATCCGCGACGCGCATTCGCCGATGTGCTTCACCAACGGCAAGGGCGCGACCAAGGAAAGCGCGCTGGCTTCCGCCCTGGGCGAATACATCGAGCGCCTGAGCTGCAACCATTTCTACAACGACCAGTACTGGGGCGAGGAATTCGCCAACGCGCCCTTCGTGCATTACCCGAACGAGCGCTGGTTCAAACCGGGCAAGAAGGACGCGCTGCCCAAGGGCCTGCTCGACGACACCACGCTGGAAATCTACAACCCGGACGGCGAGCTGCGCGCCTCGCACCTGTTCGACACCAACTCCGGCAACACCGAACGCGGCGTCTGCGCGCTGCCCTACGTGCGCCAGTCGGACGGCGAGACGGTGTATTTCCCGACCAACCTGATCGACAACCTGTTTCTCAGCAACGGCATGAGCGCCGGCAACACGCTGGCGGAAGCGCAGGTGCAGTGCCTGTCGGAAATCTTCGAGCGGGCAGTGAAACGCGAAATCCTCGAAGGCGAAATCGCTCTGCCCGACGTGCCGGCCGACGTGCTGGCCAAATACCCCGGCATCGTCGCCGGCATCGAAGAGCTGGAAAAGCAGGGCTTCCCGGTGCTGGTCAAGGACGCCTCGCTCGGCGGCCAGTTCCCGGTGATGTGCGTGACCCTGATGAACCCGCGCACCGGCGGCGTCTTCGCCTCCTTCGGCGCCCATCCCAGCCTGGAAGTCGCGCTCGAACGCAGCCTCACCGAACTGCTGCAGGGCCGCAGTTTTGAAGGCTTGAATGATCTGCCGCGGCCGACCTTCGAGAGTAACGCCGTCACCGAGCCGAACAACTTCGTCGAGCACTTCATCGATTCCAGCGGCGTCGTCTCCTGGCGCTTCTTCAGCGCCCGGGCCGATTACGACTTCGTCGAATGGGATTTCTCCGGCCAGGGCGAAAACTCCAACGCCGATGAAGCCGCCACGCTGTTCGGCATCCTCGCCGAACAGGGCAAGGAGGTTTACGTCGCCGTCTATGACCAGTTGGGCGCCAACGCCTGCCGCATCCTGGTGCCCGGCTACTCGGAAATCTACCCGGTCGACGACCTGATCTGGGACAACACCAACAAGGCGCTGGCCTTCCGCGCCGACATCCTCAACCTGCACCGTCTCGACGACGCCGCTCTGGAGGCTTTGCTGGAACGGCTGGAAGAGAGCGAACTCGACGACTACACCGACATCATCACGCTGATCGGCGTCGAATTCGACGAGAACACCGAGTGGGGCCAGCTGACCATCCTCGAACTCAAGCTCCTCATCAACCTCGCGCTGCAGGATTTCGACGCGGCCAAGGAACAGGTCGAAGCCTACCTGCAGTACAACGAAAACACCGCCGAACGCGGCCTGTTCTACCAGGCGGTCAACGTGGTGCTGGAAGTGCTGCTTGACGACGAACTGGAGCTGGACGACTACGAGCCCAACTTCCGCCGCATGTTCGGCAACGAGCGGATGGATGCGGTCATCGGCTCAGTCGATGGCAGCATCCGCTTCCACGGCCTGACGCCGACCAGCATGAAACTGGAAGGCCTGGACCGCCACCAGCGGCTGATCGACAGCTACCGCAAGGCACATGCGGCGCGGGCTAAGGCGGCAGAGCTATGCCTGGGAGGGTGATTCCCGAACGCGAGATGGTGGGGGTTCGGTTGTTGCTGTCGTTCAACACCGACGTCGCACCGATTCGATGGATGACGGCTACCGACCCGAAACCGAAATTCGCAGAATTACTGGCTGTTGCGTTCTAGCAGTTGTAACAATCCATGTACATCGCCGAGGACCCACAGGTCGGCGACCAGTCCGTCCCTAAACGAAAAGAGCGCTGCCCCGGCCCACTCGACCTTTTTGCCAGTTGGTTTGAAGCCAAAAAATTCGCCACGGTGGGTGCCTGAAAACCGCATTCGGGCAAAACACTGGTTGCCCTCCGCAACCAAGTCAAGAATGTCGCATTGGTATGCACCAAGGGCCTGATGTACGAAATCGACGTAATCAGCAAACTCGGAATGTCCTGTTTTACTTTGACCGAGAGAGCCTCTGAATGTGAAGTCTGACTGAAGCAGCGAGGGAATTGCCGATTTGTCGTGCTTGTTCCATACATCAGCATAGAACATTTGAACGACAGTCTTGAGTGCGGAATATTCCATGGTGAGTGTCGGAGAATTTCATGAGGGGCATCCATTTTGCCCCAGGCCCCGCCATAACGGGCATTCACAGGATCTCGATCCCCGCCCGGACTTCCCCCGCCCGATGCTGCAATGCATCGAGCGCTGCCGGCTCCATGCCGGCCAGCTGGCGGTACACCATCCCCAGCCTGGGGTTGGCGGCCAGCCGCTCGCCATTCCGCGCAAAGAAATCCCAGTACAGGGCGTTGAACGGGCAGGCACGCTCGCCGACACGGGCTTTCCTATCGTAATGGCAGCCCCGGCAGTAATCGCTCATGCGGTCGATGTAGGCGGCGGTCGATACGTAGGGTTTGGTCGCCAGTCGGCCGCCGTCGGCAAACTGGCTCATGCCGAGGGTGTTGGGCAGTTCGACCCATTCGAAGGCGTCGATATACACCCCGAGATACCAGCGGTGGACGGCCGCCGGATTGAGTCCGGCGAGTAGCGCGAAGTTGCCGATCACCATCAGGCGCTGGATGTGGTGGGCGTAGGCCTGTTCCAGCGACTGGCAGATGGCATGCGCCAGGCAGCGCATGCGGGTTTGTCCATTCCAGAACCAGGCGGGGAGCGGCAGACGGTGGGCGAAATGGTTGTGCGCGTCGTAGCCCGGCATGCTGGCCCAATACACGCCGCGCACATATTCGCGCCAGCCGAGAATCTGCCGGATGTAGCCTTCTGCCGCTGCCAGCGGGACATGGCCGGCCTGCTGCGCGCTGACGACGGCGGCGATGACCTCGCGCGGGTTGAGCATCTTGGTGTTGAGCGCGAACGAGATCAGGGAATGGAAAAGCCGCCCGTTGCCGGCGGCCATTGCGTCCTGGAAATCGCCGAAATGAGGCAGTGCCTCATCGATGAAGTCGGCCAGTTGCTCCAAAGCCTCCTGCCGGTTCAGCGGCCAGCGGAAATGCCCGGCCGCCGGCTCGCCGAAGCTGTCCACGCCGGCCTGGCGGATGCTGTGCCAGAGCGCCGAGTGATCGTGCTCACCGCGCCAGTCGGCCGGTGCGCGCGGCAAGCCCGGCCAGGATTTGCGGTTGTCGTGGTCGAAGTTCCAGCGACCACCGAGCGGCTTGCCCGGGCCGGCCATCAGCACGTCGTGACGCATCCGCATCTGGCGGTAGAAGTGTTCCATCAACCATTGCCGGCGCCCGGCGAAAAGTCTGGCAGCTTCGTCGCGCTGGCTGTAGAAGTGCTCGCTGTCGACCATCCGCGCGGGAATGGCACGTTTCGCGGCGTAGTCCGCCAGCTGCCGATCGAGCCGCCATTCGTCGGGTGCCTGGTATTCGAAGGCGGTAACTGTGTGGCGCGCGATCAGCGCATCGAGGTTGGCCGGCAGCGACTGGCGGTTGGCCGGATCGTCAATGGCAAGATACTCCACGCGATGCCCCGCCTCCCGCAAGTGCCGGGCAAAGTCGCGCATGGCAGCAAAAATGGCGATGATTTTCTGGGCATGGTGGCGGACGTAATCGGTTTCCTGGCGGATCTCCATCATCACGTAGATGACGGCTGCGTCGGCTCGCGCAAACCAGCTGTGCTGCGGATTGAGTTGATCGCCCAGGATCAGGCGCAGGGTACTCACGCCGCCTCCCGGCGATGGCGCCGGCAGCTTCGGCGAGCGGACGGAAGGCAAGCGGCGGGTGAAAATTTTCTCGGAGACTGAATAGCCATTTTGTCCTGGACAAACAACGCAAACAATCTCAATATTAAGCCAAACAAAGACAAAACGATCTTTTTGTTCATGACGCAGCTGATCCCTTGCGAGGTCCGACATGATTCAAAGCCACTCCCCGACACTGCCACCCGTCGTTGCCTGGCTGGGCTACGGCGGCTTGCTGCCGTTTCTGGCGCTGGCCTCGGCCAGTTGGCTCGACCAGCATCATGGCCTGCTGTGGAGCGATGCGCTGTTCGCTTACGGGGCGATCATTCTCAGCTTCGTTGGCGCACTGCATTGGGGGCTGGCGATGAGTCTGCCCGGGCTAACCGAGCGCCAACGCTCGGCCTGCTTTGCCTGGAGCGTCGTCCCCGCCCTGCTGGCCTGGCCGGCGCTGATGCTCCCCGCACCGCTCGCCGCCTCCCTGCTGGTTGCGGGTTTCATCGCCCATTATCTGCAGGACAGCCGCCTGGCGCGCCGGACGGCACTACCGAGCTGGTACCTGCCGCTCCGCCAGCGATTGAGCAGCATCGCTGTCATTTGTCTGGTAGCGGGGATGCTCGCCGCTTGAAGTCGTTGCGCAACAAGCTCTCGGAGGTCACACCATGAAGCTGTTCAATCGCTTACCGGGGTTCCCGCGTATGCCAGCCGGAAAAGAACGACAGGTACTGCGCCGGCTACCAGCGGCCTTCCTTTTCGGCACCCTGCTGCTCACCCTCCCTTCGCTGCTGGTCAGGGTTTTTGCCGAATCCGCCGACGCCACGGCCGTGACCACCACCGACATCTACGTCGCCAGCCTGATCATTCTGCACTGGACGGTCGTCCTCACGGTCGGCATTGCCGCCTTCATCGTCATGGTCATGAAAGGTCCGGCTTATGTCGCCGATGCCTATCCCCTGCAGGAAATGGAGACGCTGGAGCAATCCGGGAAAGCCCATCGACAGACACGCTGATGCAGCGTGTGCCATTGTCGCCACTTAGCCAAAATCACGCCTTATCGGGCGCCATTTCAGGCTTTGGCCGGCACTCAAATGCGGTAAAATGCCGGCCACCATGCTCTATCCGCTCATTCGAAAATTTTTCTTCTCCCTGGACGCCGAAAAGGCGCACGGCATTGGCCTGACCGGGATGTCCTTCCTCGAATCGGCCGGCCTGCTCGGCCTGCTGGCCAAACCGGCGCCGGATTGTCCGGTTGAGGTCATGGGGTTGCGCTTCCCCAATCCGGTCGGCCTGGCTGCCGGGCTGGACAAGAATGGCGCGCATATCGATGCGCTGGCGCGGCTGGGTTTCGGCTTCATCGAAATCGGCACGATCACGCCCCGCCCTCAGGAAGGCAATCCGAAGCCGCGGCTGTTCCGCATTCCGGAGGCGCAGGGCATCGTCAATCGCATGGGCTTCAATAACGCCGGCGTCGATGAACTGCTGTTCAACGTGCATGCAGCGAGTTTTTCGAAGCGCGGTGGCATCCTCGGCATCAACATCGGCAAGAACGCGACGACACCGATTGAAAAGGCTGCCGACGATTACCTGATCTGCCTGGACAAGGTCTATAACGACGCCAGCTACGTCACCGTCAATATTTCGTCGCCGAACACCAAGAACCTGCGCGAACTGCAAAAGGACGAGGCGCTCGACGACCTGCTCGCACAGCTCAAGGCACGCCAGGAAATGCTGGCGCAGCAGCATGGCAAGTACGTACCGCTGGCGCTGAAGATTGCGCCGGACCTCGACGACCTGCAGATCACCGCGATTGCCGATGCTTTACGCCGGCATCGTTTCGACGGCGTGATCGCGACCAATACGACGCTGTCGCGCGAGGGCGTGGAAAACCTGCCGAACGGCAACGAAACCGGTGGCCTGTCGGGCGCGCCGGTGTTTCAGCGGTCGACGGCGGTGCAGGAAAAACTGTCGGCGGCGCTGGCCGGCGAAGTTCCGATCATCGGGGTGGGCGGCATTCTCAAGGGGGAGGATGCGCTCGCCAAGATTCGTGCCGGGGCCAGTCTGGTCCAGGTGTACAGCGGCTTCATCTATCGCGGGCCGGAACTGGTCGCCGAGGTCGGCCAGGCACTCGCCCGCGCACTCGGAGAAAAAAACCGATAAGCCCATAAACGGCGCGCAGTTGTTTGTCCCTGCGCCAGGCCGGATAATGCGGGTCTTCGCTCCCCCCTGATCATGAGCAACTATATTTTCATTCTCGTCGGCGCGGTGCTGGTCAACAACATCGTGCTGGTCAAGATGCTTGGCCTGTGCCCCTTCATGGGCGTTTCCAAGAAGCTGGAAACCGCCTACGGCATGGGTGCGGCCACGACCTTCGTGCTGACCACGGCGACCGGCGCCAGCTACATCATCGACCATTTCCTGCTCATGCCGTTCGGGCTGGAATATCTGCGCACGCTGTCCTTCATCGTCACCATCGCCGCCGTCGTGCAATTGACCGAAATGGTCATCGCCAAGACCTCGCCGACGCTGCAGCAGACGCTGGGCATCTACCTGCCGCTGATCACCACCAATTGCGCCGTGCTCGGCGTGCCGCTGCTCAATGTCAGCAACGGGAACAATTTCGTCGAATCGCTGCTGTTCGGCGCCGGTAGCGCGGTCGGTTTCTCCGGTGTGCTGATCCTGTTCGCCGCGATCCGCGAACGCATCGAAGGCGCCGACGTGCCCACCCATTTCCGCGGTTCGGCCATCGCCATGGTCACCGCCGGCCTGATGGCGCTGGCCTTCATGGGCTTCGCCGGACTGGACAAGTACCAGTAATGGATATCCTGCTCGCCATTGCCATCATGGCCCTCGGCGCCGTCGTGCTCGGTGCCGCGCTCGGCTTCGCCTCGATCAAGTTCAAGGTCGAGGGCGATCCGCTGGTCGAGAAGATCGACGCCATCCTGCCGCAAACCCAGTGCGGCCAGTGCGGCTTCCCGGGCTGCAAGCCCTACGCCGAAGCCATCGCCAAGGGCGAAGTCGACATCAACCTGTGCCCGCCGGGCGGCATGGAAGGCGTGCAGCGCCTGGCCGACCTGCTCGGCCGCGAGGTCAAGCCGCTGGAGGCCGAGGAAAAGCCCAAGCAGGTCGCCCGCATCGACGAAAACACCTGCATCGGCTGCACGCTGTGCATCCAGGCCTGCCCAGTCGATGCCATCGTCGGCGCCGCCAAGCAGATGCACACCATCATCGCCCTGCAATGCACCGGCTGCGAACTGTGCCTGCCGCCCTGCCCAGTCGAATGCATCCACATGGAAGTCATTCCCGAGACGCTGGAAAACTGGAAATGGAAATACCCGGTCGTCGCCATCCAGCCGGTTGCGGCCAGACCATCCGCCAAGGAAGCCGCGTGATGCTGGCCAAACTGTTCAAATTCTACGGTGGCGTCAAACCGCCCTCGAACAAGACGCTGTCCAACCAGCAGCCGATCCGCCCGGCACCGCTGCCGTCGTGCCTGGTCGTGCCGCTGCACCAGCACATCGGCGGCACGCCGCGACCGCTGGTCCAGGCCGGCGACCCGGTGCTCAAGGGCCAGAAGATCGGCGAGGCCGACGGCTGGATCTCCGCCGCCGTGCATGCGCCGACCTCGGGTACCGTGGTCGAGGTGGCGATGCATGTGCGCCCGCACGTCTCCGGGCTGGAATCGCTGTGCGTGGTCATCGAACCCGACGGCAAGGATGAATGGATCGCCCACGGCCCGGCCGACCGGGCGGCCATGTCGCCGGCCGACATTTGCCAGTTCCTGCAGGAACACGGCATCGTCGGTCTCGGCGGCGCCGGCTTCCCCACCCACGGCAAGCTCAAGGCGACGCCGGGCGTGCCGATGGCCGAACTGATCATCAACGCCGCCGAGTGCGAGCCCTACATCACCTGCGACGACCTGCTCATGCGCGAGCGCGCCGACGATGTCGTACGCGGCATCGCCGTCTTCCGCGACATGCTGCAGCCGACCCAGGTGATCATCGGCGTCGAGGACAACAAGCCGGAAGCCATCGCCGCCATGCAGAAGGCGGTCGAGGCGCAAGGCGAAGCCTTTGCCGTGGTGCCGGTGCCGACCCTCTACCCGGCCGGCGGCGCCAAGCAGTTGATCCGCGTGCTGACCGGCAAGGAAGTCCCGGGCGCCATGCGCTCGACGGCCGACATGGGCGTGCAGGTGTTCAACGTCGGCACCGCCTACGCCGCCTGGCGCGCCATCGGCCACGGCGAGCCGCTGATCTCGCGCATCGTCACGCTGACCGGCAACGTCCGCGGCGCCGGCAACGTCGAAGCGCTGATCGGTACGCCGATGGACGAACTGCTGCAACTGGCGGAACCAAATCCGGACACCGACGGCATCATCATGGGCGGGCCGATGATGGGTTTCCTGGTCCCGAACGAACACGCGCCCATCGTCAAGACCAGCAACTGCCTGATCGCCCATTCCGAACGCCTGTTCCCGCCGAAGGCGCCGGAAATGCCGTGCATCCGCTGCGGTGCCTGCGCCCGTGCCTGCCCGCACGAGCTGCAGCCGTTCGAGCTGTACTGGCATGCGCGCGCCAAGGATTTCGGCAAGACCCAGCAGTACCACATCTTCGACTGCATCGAATGCGGCTGCTGCTCCTTCGTCTGTCCGTCGCGCATCCCGCTGGTCCAGTATTTCCGTTTCGCCAAGAGCGAGATCTGGGCGCGCGAGAAGGAAAAGAAGGCGGCCGACGAAGCCAAGCAGCGTTTCGAGTTCAAGCAGTTCCGCGAGGAACGCGAAAAGGCGGAGAAGGCCGAGAAGCTGGCCAAGGCGGCTGCCGCCCAGGCGGCCAAGAAGGCGGCCGAGGCCGCCGCTGCCGCCAGCGAGGCACCAGCCACCGAGCAGCCGGCAGAAGCAGCGCTCGACCCGGCCGAAGCGGCCAAGAAGGCAGCCATCGCTGCCGCCATGGCGCGGGCCAAGGCGCAGCGCGAAGCGGCACAGCCGAAGAACACCGATGAACTGACACCGGAACAGGCCCGGGAAATGGCCGAAATCGAAGCCCGTCGCCAGCAGGCCGGCATTGTGCCCGAACCGGCCGACGCCCAGCCAGCGACCACCGAAACGAAGCCCGAATGATGTTCGCCCCCGCCCCCTACCTGCTCAAGGATGCCAGCGTCAGCCGGGTCATGACCATGGTCTGCCTCGCGCTGATTCCCGGCATCACCGCCTATGCCTGGCTGGTCGGCCCGGCCATCCTGGTTCAACTGGTGATCGCCTCGTTCACTGCGATTGCCGCCGAAGCGGTCATGCTGAAACTGCGCGGCAAGCCGCTGGCGATGTTCCTGTCCGACGGTTCGGCCATCGTCACCGCCTGGCTGATCGCGCTGACCTTCCCGCCGCTGGCGCCGTGGTGGCTGGTGGTCACCGGCACGCTGTTCGCCATCGTCATCGCCAAGCACCTGTACGGCGGTCTCGGCCAGAACCCGTTCAACCCGGCAATGGTCGCCTTCGCCGCCTGCATCGTTTCCTTCCCGGCGCTGATGTCGCAGTGGCCGAGCGTCGGCCTGCAGATGCCTTTCCTCGATCAATTGAACGTCATCCTCGGCCTGGCGCCGCGCGTCGATGCCCTGTCCGGCGCCACCCCGCTCGACGCCATGAAGACGGCGCTGAAACTTGCCGAGGGCCAGGTCGACATCGCCCACCTGCTGGCCAACCAGGACATCTACGGCAATTTCGCCGGGCGCGGTTGGGAATGGGTGGCCATCGGCTACCTGCTCGGCGGTCTGTGGCTGTGGCAGCGCAAGCTGATCACCTGGCACGCGCCGCTCGCCTTCATCGGCGGCATGGTGCTGATTTCCGGCGCACTCTGGCTGTACCAGCCGGCCAGCTTCGCCAACCCGCTGTTCCACCTGCTCTCGGGCGGCACCCTGCTCGGCGCCTTCTTCATCATCACCGATCCGGTGTCCGGCTGCACGACGCCGCGCGGCAAGCTGATTTTCGGCTTCTGCGCCGGCCTGCTCGCCTACATCATCCGCGTCTTCGGCGGCTTCCCCGACGGCGTGGCCTTTGCCGTGCTGCTGATGAACCTGTCGGCGCCGTTGATCGACCAGCTCACGCAACCGCGCATCTTCGGCATGAAGGGCAAGCAGTCATGACCAGTACTCCGCGCGAATACACCGCCCCGGCCATGGCGCTGCGCACGGCGGCCATCCTCTTCATCTTCGTCATCGCCTTCACCGCGCTGCTGTCGGCGGTCTATCAATGGACCCGCCCGGCCATCGAGGCGTCGGCTCTGGCCGAGAAAATGAAGCTGCTCAACGAGGTGCTGCCGGCCAGCGACTACGACAACGCCTTACTGACCGACACCCTGTCCCTGCCGCCGACGGCCGAACTCGGCCTGACGGAGGCGAGCACGCTGTACCGCGCACGCAAGGGCGGCCAGCCGGCCGCGCTGATATTCGAAGCCGTCGCCCCCGACGGTTACGCCGGCCGCATCCGCCTGCTGATCGCCATCCGCGCCGACGGCAGCGTCGCCGGCGTGCGCGTCACCCAGCACAAGGAAACGCCGGGGCTGGGCGACTACATCGAGCCGAAGAAGGACAAGAACAAGGCCAATCCGTGGATCACGCAGTTCAACGGCCTGGCGCTGGCGACGACGCCGGCCAAGGAGTGGCGCGTGCGCAAGGACGGCGGGCGCATCGAATACCATGCCGGCGCCACGGTAACCCCCCGTGCCGTCGCCCGTGCCGTGCATCAGGCCGTGCTGTGGGCCGATATCCGGCGCGACCAGCTGTTCGCTGAAGGGAGCACGCAATGACCCGCGACGAATTCTCGACCATCGCCTACAACGGCCTGTGGAAGCAGAACACCGCGCTGGCCCAGTTGCTCGGGCTGTGCCCGCTGCTGGCAGTCAGCACCAACATCGTCAATGGCGTGATGCTGGCACTGGCGACGATCATCGTCATGGCGCTGGCCAACGTCGCCGTTGCCGCGCTGCGCAACTTCATTCCGCACGAAATCCGCATCCCGGTGTTCATCCTCATCGTCGCCGCGCTGGTTACCGTCGTCGACCTGCTGTTCAACGCCAAGTTGCACGAACTCTATGTGGTGCTCGGCATCTTCATCCCGCTGATCGTCACCAACTGCATCGTGCTCGCCCGCGTCGAAGCCTTCGCCGCCAAGAACCCGCCGCTGAATTCGACCGTCGACGGCATCTTCATGGGCCTCGGCCTGTTGTGGACGCTGGCCGTGCTCGGTGCGATGCGCGAACTGCTCGGCAGCGGCATGCTGTTCACCGGTATCGACATGGTCTTCCCGAGCCTGTCGCCGATCCAGGTGCTGCCGGCCGACTACCCGGGCCTGCTGATCGGCCTGCTGCCGCCTGGCGCCTTCATCCTGCTCGGTTGCATGATCGCCTGGAAGAACTGGATGGACGCCCGCGCCGCCGAACGCGCCAAGCGTCGCCCGCCGACCCCGGAAGTCGTCGCCGATACCGCCGAAGCCGGCGCCTGATCCACCGCCATGCAACTGGCCGAGTTTCGCGAGCGCCTGCGCACGCTGGGTGCCAAGCCCGCCCACGAGGAACGCATGCTGCGCGCCTGGCTGCAGGCCAGGCCGCTCGATAGCGGCACACGCCGCCAGGCCGCCGAAAACTTCCTGCCGCTGGCCATCCGTGACGCACTGCCGGCGCTGACCGGGCAGCTTGCGGGACTGGCCCGCGTGGTCTCCGAACATCCGGGTGACGACGGCACCCGCCTGCTGGTCGAACTGGCTGACGGCCAGACGGTCGAGAGCGTATTGCTGCCGCGCGACGGCGTGTGCATCTCGACCCAGATCGGTTGCGCGGTCGGCTGCACCTTCTGCATGACCGGCCGCGACGGCCTGCTGCGCCAGGTAAGCAGTGCCGAAATGCTCGCCCAGGTGGTCCTCGCCCGCCAGCGCCAGCTCTTGCGCCGGGTGGTTTTCATGGGCATGGGCGAGCCGTCGCACAACCTCGACAACGTGCTCGAGACCATAGCTCTACTCGGCACGGCCGGCGGTTTCGGCCACAAGAACCTGGTTTTCTCGACCGTCGGCGACCCGCGCGTGTTCGGGCGCCTACCGCAGCAACGCGTCGTCCCGGCGCTGGCGTTGTCGCTGCACACCACCGACGGCGAACTGCGCGCCCGCCTGCTGCCCAAGGCGCCGCGCATGGCGCCGGAAGAACTGGTTGAGCTGGCCGAAATCTACGCCCGCCAGACCGGCTACCCGATCCAGTATCAATGGACGCTGCTCGCCGGCGTCAACGACAGCATCGAGGAAATGGACGGCATCGTCCGCCTGCTCGCCGGCAAGTACGCGATCATGAACCTGATTCCGTACAACACCACGGCCGCGCTCGATTTCCAGCGCCCGGCCAACGACCGTGTCACGGAACTGGCGCACTACCTGCACGCCCGCGGCATCCGCGTGACCGTGCGCCGCTCGGCCGGCCAGGATGTCGATGGCGGTTGCGGCCAGTTGCGGGCGCGCAGCCGCGACGGCAGCCCGGTCGCCCCGCCGCGCCGCCGTTCCCGGCCGTCAGCAGACGCCGTCGAGATGACGAGCGGAAAGTAGGCTGACAAACTGATCGGCGGCCTGCGGCCTACCGTACAGGTAACCCTGGAACTGATCGCAGCCATGTTCGCGCAGATAGCGCGCCTGGACCTCGTTCTCGACGCCTTCGGCAATGACCTCGAGGTCCAGCTCGTGCGCCATGGCAATGATCGCAGAAGCGAGCCTGATCGATTCCCCGTGCTCGCCGATCTGGGTGACGAAACTGCGATCGATCTTCAGCGACTGGACCGGGAACTGGCGCAGGTAGCTGAGCGAGGAATAACCGGTACCGAAATCGTCGATGGCCACCTGGATGTGCATCCGGCGCAGCACCTGCAGCATCGCGGTCGCCCGTGAGGAATTGCGCATCAGCAGGGATTCGGTCAGTTCCAGTTCGATCAGTTGCGGCGGCAGGCCAAAGTCGGCCAGCACCTGCGACAGCATCCGCGGCAGATCCTGCTGGACGAACTGGTGGGCGGAAATGTTCACTGCCACCGGCACGACCATCAGGCCGGCGTCGAGCCAGGCGCGCTGTTGCGCGCAGACGTTGCGGATCGCCCATTCGCCGAAGGCGTTGATCAGGCCGTTTTCCTCGGCGATGGGAATGAACTGTTCGGGCGCGATCATTCCCTGTTCGCGGTGCTGCCAGCGCATCAGCGCTTCGGCCCCGATCAGTTCGCCGGTTTTGGCATCGACCTTGGGCTGGTAATGGAGAAGCAACTCCTCACGCTCCAGGGCGCCGAACAGGTCGTTCTCCAGCAGCAGTTCGCCCAGCGTCGCCGTGTTGATCTCGGTGGAGAAGAAACGGAAGGTGTTGCGGCCCTCCTCCTTGGCCCGATACATCGCCGCATCGGCCTTGCGCAGCAGTTCAGAGGCACTGTCCCCATCCTCGGGATAAAGCGCGATGCCGGCGCTGGCGCTGACCGTCAGTTCGTGGCCGGCCAGTAAATAGGGTTGGCACAGGGCGGTCAGCAGTTTCTGGCAGACATGGGCCGCATCCTGGCGCAGTTCCAGCTCGGGCAGGACGACCACGAACTCGTCACCACCCTGGCGGCAGAGCGTGTCGGTATCGCGCAGCACATGCAGACCGCGTTGCGCCGCCTGCACCAGCAGGTTGTCGCCGACCGCATGACCGAGGGTGTCGTTGATGTTCTTGAACCGGTCGAGATCGATGAAGATGACGCCCATGTGCCGGCTGCTGCGTTTGGACTTGAGCAGCCCCTGTCCGATCCGGTCTTCGAGCAGCAGGCGGTTGGGCAGACCGGTCAAGGCGTCGTGGTGCGCCAGGTGGTGGATGCGCGCCTCGCTCTGCTTGCGCTCCGAAATGTCGATGAAGACGCCGATGTAATTGCCGGACTCGCCGGACTCGTCGGGGACGGCAGTGATCGACAGCCATTCGGGGAAAATCGCACCATCCTTGCGGCGGTTCCAGATTTCCCCCTGCCACTGGCCGGTCTCCTTCAGGGTCTGCCACATGTCGCGGTAGAAATCCTCGCTCTGGCGGCCGGAATTGAGCACGGCCGGCGTCCGCCCCAGCACCTCCTCCGGCGAATAACCGGTAATGCTGCAGAAGGCCGGATTGACCGCGATGATGCGCGACTCGCTGTCGGTAATCGTCATGCCTTCGGCCGCATGGGTGAAGACCGTGCCGTAGAGCTGCAACTGGGCTTCCACGCGCCGCTGCGCCTCGTAGCGGTCGGCCAGGTCGGCGTGCGCAGCGACCAGGGCCCGCCGGTCGCGCTCGATCCGGACCAGGGCATACATGGCGTAGGCGAGCAGACACATGGCGATCGCGTACAGCAGGGTGCGGTAGTAGGTAGCCAGCGCCAGCGCTGACTGGTGGGCGTCGAGATAGCTGCGGGTCAGTTCGTCATGCAGCCCGACGCTCGGCGCACGCACGATGCGGTCGACCAGTTCGGATGCTTCCGGCGCGCGATCAATGATCAACTGCGCATGCACCAGCAACTGTTTCATCTCGAGCTGGGGCGACGTTTTCACGGGCGAATCGAGAAGTTGCTGCAGGGCACTGCGCAAAACGGCAAGATCGACCGCCTCCCGGTTCCCGGTCAGTTCGGCACCGATCAGTCGCCGGACGAAACGCTCGAACGCCTTGCGTTGCGGCCAGTCCTCACCGGCCAGCAGGGATTCCGCCGCGGCCGGCAGATAGAGGGTGGAATTGCGCAACACGGAATTGGCGCGCTGGAAGCGGTCGATCGCCAGCGCCTTCTCCTGCTGGGCGGCTATCAATGCCTGGATGCGCGCTTCGAGCTGCCGCTGCGCTGCGTCATCGAGCCATTTCGGCACCACCTGCAAGGCGTTGCCGGTTTCCCGCAAACGCGTCTGGTAGTAGGCCATGCCGTCGTAGTTCTTGAGCAGGCCGGCATAGCTGGCCACCACCTTGGCATTGAGCTGCTCATCGTAATGCTGATACTGCCGCAGCAGACGCGTATAGGTGTTGTGGGCCTCCGGCGACACCTCGCCGGCGCGGAAGAACAGCCAGGTCAGCAGGCCCGTCAGGATGGCGATCAGGATCATCCGCCAGGCCCGGTGCGCGCGTAGTGCGGCCAGCGCTTCCCTCATTCGTCGCGCCCCGTCGCCGGTATGCGGCCGGTCAGCGAATTGAGGAAGGCCACGATGGCCTTCACATCCTCGGCTGCCAGGTCACGCCCCAACTGGTAGCGCCCCATGATGGCCACGGCCATCTCCAGTGTCGGCGCCGAACCGTCGTGGAAATAAGGCGCGGTCAGTGCCACGTTGCGTAGCCCCGGTACCTTGAAGACATGGCGGTCCTCTTCCCGCCCGGTCACGTTGTAGCGACCGAGATCGGCTTCGGTCGGTGTCCGGTCAGCGAAGTAATCGCCAAGCACGCCGAATTTCTGGAACATGTTGCCGCCGAGCAGCACGCCCTGATGACAACTGACGCAGCCAAAATCGCGGAAGCGCTGATAGCCAGCCCGCGCCAGTTCGTCGAGCGCCTCCTCGTCACCGCGCAGATAACGGTCGAACGGCGAATCCAGCGTCAGCAGCGACTGCTCGAAGCTGGCAATCGCGTCGGCGATGTTCGCCGCCGTCAAGCCATCCGGGTAAGCCAGCCGAAACGCCTCGCGCATGGTCTCGTCGGCACCGAGACGTTCGATGACCAGCGACCAGGACCCCCCCATTTCCAGCGGGTTGTGAATCGGGCCGGCAGCCTGCTCCTGCAGGGTCAAGGCACGACCGTCCCAGAACTGGACGAAATTCAGGCTGCTGTTGAAGACGCTGGGCGCATTGATGCCGCCCTCGCGACCGAGGATGCCGACCGATACCGGCAGGCCGTCGGCACCGCCGAGATCGAAGCGATGGCAGGAAATGCAGGCCACCGAGTAATCGGCCGACAAACGGGTATCGGCAAACAGGCGCGCGCCCAGCGCGACGCGCTCCGGCCGCAAGGGCGGCAGTTCGGGCAACGGCCGCAAGGCCTGCATGGCATCGTCGAAACTCCCGGGCAAGACGCTCGGCAGGAACAGGGAGTCATCGTGGTCCGGGCGGAACAGCCAGGCAGCCAGCACCACACCGGACAACACGGCAAGCCCGAGAAAGAAACGCTTCATGATGTCACTCGGCCAGCACCACACAATTCTTGCCGCGACGCTTGGCAGCATAAACCGCTTCGTCGGCCCGGCGGATCAGGGTCTGCTCGTCCTCTCCCGGACGCCACTCGGCGACGCCGATGCTGATGGTCGCAGAAATCGCCTCGGCATCGGCCAGCGGCAGCCGAATCGCGGCAAACCGGGCGCGTACCCGTTCGGCCAGTTGCATGGCCGCCGTTGCCGCCGTTTCCGGCAGCAGGATGACGAACTCCTCGCCGCCGTAACGATAGGCACTGTCGCTGCCGCGCTCGCAGGCGCGGATCAGTGCGGCCAGTTCGATCAGCACACGATCCCCCTGCAAATGCCCGAAGCGGTCGTTGATTGCCTTGAAATCGTCGCAATCGAGCACCATCAGGGACAAAGGCCGGGCGTAGCGCTGCGCCCGGGCAATTTCATGCAACAGATGCTCCCACAGTGTTCGGGTATTGAGCAGGCCGGTCAGTGCATCGGTCCGGCTGAGTTCGCGGTAGCGTTCTTCGCTGGCACGCAGCGCCTCCTCGGCACGGTGTCGCTCGGTCACGTTCTGCAGCGTCTCAATAGCACCGATGACGCGTCCTTGATCGTCGCAAATCGGCGCTGCAGTGAAGAACAGCCAGCATCCGCGCTCACCGAAGGCGGGAAAGAAATCCTCGGCCTCGTAGGCGCCCTCGATCAGTTCGGAGCGGTGAAATTTTCCGTGGTAGAAGGCGTCGACCTTGGACTCGACGGCACCATCGACGATCAGATCGGCAAGGATAGGACGCGGATCAGGGTAAAACGCCCGCCACTGATCGCGGCTGCCGATCATCTCGCTGGCCGGCACACCGGTCATCACCGCACAGGCACGGTTCCAGTGGATGACCCGGTGCTCGCTGTCGATCACGATCGTCGCCACCGGATTGCCATCGAATATCCGCGACAGTGAAATCTGCCCTCCACTGTTCGTGAGGTACATAAACCCTGCGCTTTCTCCGTCGGTTAAAATCCTTGTGTCCCCAATATCGCGCATTCCGGGGCCCCTGACAATCCCTTCGAATCCTGGTTACCGTGAAAAAAAACGCCGTCGAACAGTTTTATCTGCGCTTGCGCGAAAACAACCCCGCCCCGACGACCGAACTCGAGTACGCCAGCCCCTTCCAGCTGCTGATCGCGGTCATCCTGTCGGCACAGGCGACCGATGTCGGCGTCAACAAGGCGACGGCGCGACTGTTCCCGATTGCCCCGACTGCCGAGCGCATGCTGGCGCTCGGCGAGGAAGGGCTGAGCGAGTACATCAAGACCATTGGCCTCTATCGCACCAAGGCCAAGAACGTCATCGCCACCTGCCGCATCCTGGTCGAACAGCATGGCGGCGAAGTGCCCCAGGGACGCGCAGCGCTCGAAGCCTTGCCGGGCGTCGGTCGCAAGACGGCGAATGTGGTGCTGAACACGGCCTTCGGGCAGCCGACCATCGCCGTCGACACCCATATCTTCCGCCTCGGCAACCGTACCGGACTGGCCCCGGGCAAGACCGTGCTCGATGTCGAGAAGAAGCTGCTGCGCGTCACCCCCAGGGAATTCATGAAGGATGCCCATCACTGGTTGATCCTGCACGGACGCTACATCTGCAAGGCACGCAAGCCCGAGTGTGCGCGTTGCTGCGTGATCGATCTCTGCCAGTTCCGGGGCAAGACGGTATGAAAGTCGGCAGCGGCCAGGCGGTTGGCAGCAGCCCGACTCCGGCACTGGCCGAGCAGGCGGTCAGGGAGGCGCTGGCACGTGCCGGCCTGACCCGCGCCGAGCGCGTCCTGCTGTTCCTGAGCAAGGACTTCTCACGCCAATTGCCGGCCACCCTGCGTGCGGCCGCCGCTGCCGCCACCTGCCTGCAGATCGACGGCTGCAGCGCCAACGGCGTATTGAGCGACCAGGGCTGGCAGATCGACCGCCCGGCGGCGGTTGCGCTGGTGTTTTCCGAGCTACCGAAAACCGGCGCCGCCTCGCCGCTGCTCTCGTTTTCCGGCCAGGGTCGTCTGGCCTGGGACTGGCAAGACGATACCGCCCGGATCGGGCTGGTCGACAGCGACACCCGGGCTTGGCAGCAGGCTCGCGAAAACGGCGACGCCCGTTGCCAGTTCGCCCTGCCCGGCCTGCGCTGCACACCCTTGTTGTCGCGGGGGCTGCGCCGGATCGGCGAGCGGCAGACGGTGAGCGTCGCCGACGCCCACGAATTACGCCGGCTTGAGTCCGGCAGCGCCGCCGACAGCCTGCTCCGCGCCCTGCCCGGCGAACTGCGTGCGCGCCCGCCGATCCACCAGCTCTGCCTGCTGCGCGACGCGGCCGAGCCCGGCATCGGCGTCCTCTCGCTCAACAGCGACGGCTCGCTGACCCTGACGGCAGCGCTGCAGGCGGGCGAGCAGTTCGACTGGGCCATCCGTCAGCCGCTGGCCGCCGAACAGGAAATGCACCAGTTGCTGGATGGTGCGCGGACGCAGACACGACCAGAATTTTCCCTGATGCTCTCGTGCATCGGGCGCGGTCCGTTGTTCTACGGCGGCGACGATCGCGACCTGGCGTTGTTCCGCAAGACGTTTCCCGACCTGCCGATGATCGGCGCTTATGGCATCGGTCAGATTTTTCCCGGTGAGCACGGCAACCGCCTGTTCCATAATGCCGTCCTTACCCTGCTCTACGAAAGACACGATGTTCAATCCCTCCCGTGACCAGGTCCGCGATTTCTTCTGCAGCGCCTGGACCAAACACCTCGACCGAACCCCTCTGGTTGGCGCTGAAGTGACGGCGGCCGACATTGCCGCCCGCCACCCGGAATATCACGCGCTACTGAGCAACCCCGAGATGGCGCGCAACCAGGAGTGGACGCCGGACAGCGGACAGATGAATCCCTTCCTGCACCTGTCGCTGCATCTGGCCATCCACGAGCAACTCAGCATCGACCAGCCGCCGGGGATCCGGGCGGCGTTCGAACGCCTGCGGACGAGAATGGACACACACGATGCCGAACATGTGCTACTCGAGTGCCTGGGCGAAACCATCTGGCGTGCCCAGCGCGAAGGCAGCCAGATGGATGCCCTGGCCTACGTCGATGCCATCCAGCGCAAGGCCGGCATGCGCTAATATCGCACCACGATCATCTTCCGTACGAGGTCAGGCATGCAACGACGCAAACTGCTCAAAGGTCTGCTGGCCGCCGGCCTGGCCGAACGCCTGATCTTCCTGCGCCAGGCCTGGGCGGCTGGCAGCAAGCTGGCAAAGCCCGGCTTCTACCAGTTGCAGGGCACGGTCACCGTCAACGGACAACCGGCCCGTGAAGGCATGACGCTCAAACCCGGCGACCGGGTGGTCACCGGCGCCAACAGCCAGGCCATCTATGTCATCGGCCAGGACGCCTACCTGCAGCGCGACAATTCCACCGTCGACATTGCCGGCGACATCCTCAGAAGCGGACTGCGCATGCTGAACGGAAAACTGCTGTCGGTCTTCGGCAAGGGCGACAAGCGGATCGAGACCGGCGTCGCCACCATCGGCATCCGCGGCACCGGCTGTTATCTTGAGACCGATGCGAACCGCAGCTATTTCTGCCTCTGCTACGGCACCGCCGACGTTGCCCGGATCGGCGACGAGCAGCAGGTCAGACGCGTGCAGACCACGCATCACGAACAACCGCTCTACCTCTATGCCGATGCCGCCAAGGGCATTCAGGCAGCCGCGATGGTCAATCACAGCGACGCCGAACTGATCCTGCTCGAGCAACTGGTCGGCCGGATTCCGCCCTTTGTCGGCAAATCCGGCTACAGCTATAACTACTGAGGAATCTGGTAGCTGTTCTGGGTCATCAGATCGACCCCGCACTCGATCCCCTCGACCCAGGCAATGAAGTCCTCGACCGCCTGCTTGCCGACAAAGCGTGCGCCGTGCTGGGGGACGACCTGCTCGATGTCGAGCTGGCGGACCATATTGGCCCAGTAGCGGCACACCTTGCGCGAGACGATGTAGCGCTTGTGGAAACCTTCCATGTAACGCACATGCGAGTGGAAATCGGTGACCGGAATGGCGGCCTGTTCGTGCGGCACCAGCGAGGTGCCGAGGTCACCTGAGAACAGGATCTTGGCGACCGGATCGTAGAACTGGAAATTGCCTTCGGCATGCATGAAATGCGCGGGCAGCGCCAGCAACTTGCACTGGCCCAGCGGAATCACGCTGCCCTGGTCGGGAATGCCGATGATGCGGTGCGAGACGTCCTTGCCGGTAGTGAAATGCGGGACGAAACGCGTCCATAGCGACGAAATCATCACCTTGCAATGCGAAGCGACGAACCACTTGTTAACCGAGGCAATGATGTCCGGATCGGGGTGCGAAGCCAGGATGTAATCGAGATCCTTGGACGAGAAATACTTCTGCATGTCCATCAGCAGGCCGGTATAGGTCATGTTACCGCCTGGATCGACGAGTGCACCGTGACCGTTGTCGACGATCAGGAACTGGTTGCATTGGACGGCACCGCCCGGGGAATCGTCCACCAGGTCGTAAAACGCATGAACGATGTGCTTCCCGTTGTTGAACAATTCAACTGCCATATAACCCCCTGGTGACAAGGCCTGAAATTATCCTCCCACTAGTCATTTGTGACTAGTCCGCAAGGAGGATTAATTGTCGTCGGCCGGCGGCAACTGCTTGATCAGTTCCTCGATCGTCGTCATCCCCTGGGCCAGTTTGAGCGCCCCGGATACGCGCAGCGGATGCATGCCTTCGCGGAAGGCCTGTTCGCGGATTTTCGGAATCTCGGCGCCAGGGCGGATCAGGCGGCGGACCTCGGGCGAATTGACCAATATTTCGTAGACCCCGATACGGCCGCTATAGCCCGTCATCCGGCACTCCAGGCAACCGGTCGCGTGATGGATGTGGGTGGGCTCTGCGGCTTTCCAGGGATGCACCAGACTGCGCCAGGCCACCCGCTCCTCGTCGCTGATCGGCACACTTTTCTTGCAGTGCGGGCACAAGGTGCGCACCAGGCGCTGGGCCATGATGCCGAGCAGGGTCGAGTTGATCAGATAGGCCGGCACGCCGAGGTCGAGCAGACGCGTGATCGCCGACGGCGCGTCGTTGGTGTGCAGGGTGGCCAGCACAAGGTGTCCGGTCAGCGCCGCCTGAATGGCCATTTCGGCGGTTTCCAGGTCACGGATCTCGCCGATCATGATGATGTCCGGATCCTGCCGCATCAGCGCCCGGACGCCGTCGGCAAAGTTCAGGTCGATGGCGTGATGCACCTGCATCTGGTTGAACGCCGGCTCGACCATTTCGATCGGGTCTTCGATGGTGCACACATTGACTTCCGGCGTCGCCAGATGCTTCAGCGTGGTGTACAGCGTCGTCGTCTTGCCGGAACCGGTCGGCCCGGTGACCAGGATGATGCCGTTGGGCGCAGAAGTCATCTGTTGCCAGCGCGTCCCGTCCTCCTGGGAAAATCCCAGCGAGCGGAAATCGCGGACCAGGACTTCCGGGTCGAAGATACGCATCACCAGCTTTTCGCCGAATGCCGTCGGCAGCGTTGACAAACGCAGTTCGACCTCCTGGCCGCCCGGCGTCCGCGTCTTGATGCGACCATCCTGAGGACGCCGCTTCTCGATCACATCCATGCGCCCGAGCAGCTTGATGCGACTGGTCATCGCCGTCATCACCGCCATCGGAATCTGGTACACCTGATGCAGGACGCCGTCGATGCGGAAGCGGACAATACCGACATCGCGGCGCGGCTCAATGTGGATGTCGGAAGCGCGCTGGTCGAAGGCGTATTGCCAAAGCCAGTCGACGATATGGACGATGTGCTGGTCGTTGGCATCGAACTGCCGATTGGCTTTGCCGAGTTCGACCAGTTGCTCGAAACTCGACAGCGCCGATGCCGTTTCACCCTTGGCTGCCGCCTTCTTGATCGACTTGGCAAGGTTGAAGAACTCGACCAGATAGCGGCTGATATCATCGGGATTGGCCATGACCCGGCGGATGCCGGTGCGCAGGATCTGGCGCAACTCGCCCTCCCACTCGCGCACGAAGGGCTCGGCCGTGGCAATCACGATCTCGCGGGTCGTTACCTGAACCGGGAGGATGGCAAAACGCGCCGCATAGGCACTGGACATCACCTCGGCGATGCCGGTGAAATCGATCTTGAGCGGATCGATGTGCAGGTAGTCGAGCCCGCAACGGGCCGCCAGCCACTCCGTGAGGGCGTCGAGATTCAGCAACTTCTGCGGCGGCTGCAGGCTACGCCAGCGCTGATCGGCAATCACCGCCAGCGGGTGCTGCTTGGTGTCGCCGTGCAGGCGTCTCTCGGCCTTGAGGGCCGCGGCCTGTGCGGCATCGATCAGACCATCGGCGACCGCCATCTCGAGAACCTCGTTCAGTGTGAGACGGTGTTCTTCAGGCGGATTGGCTGACGTGGAAAGCATCTTGACGGGGACCCCGGGCGCGAAACGACGAATGAATATAGCCGAAAAAGTCGCTGCCCGGGCAAGCCCCAAACAAAAAACGGGGCCGCAGCCCCGTTTCGATTACTTGGCCGACAAGGCCATCATCAGGTCGTTGATGCGTTTGACGAAACCGGCCGGATCGTCGAGCTGGCCACCTTCGGCCAGGGTCGCCTGTTCGAACAGCAGGACCGCCCAGTCGTCGAAGCGGGGTTCCTCGTACTTCAGCCGCATCACCGCCGGATGCTGCGGGTTGATTTCGAGGATGGGCTTGACGTCGGGCGCCTTCTGGCCGGCGGCCTTGAGCAGGCGGGCCAGATTGCCGGACGGATCGTGTTCGTCGGACACCAGGCAGGACGGCGAATCGGTCAGACGATAGGTGACGCGAACATCCTTGACCTTGTCGCCGAGCGCGGCCTTGACCTTCTCCAGCAGTTCCTTGTACTCGTCGGCCGCCTTCTCGGCTTCCTTCTTCTCGGCTTCGTCTTCCAGCTTACCCAGATCGAGACCGCCCTTGGCCACGGATTGCAGGGACTTGCCTTCAAACTCGGTCAGGTGACCGACCACCCATTCGTCGACGCGATCGGACAGCAACAGGACTTCGATGCCCTTCTTCTTGAAGATTTCCAGATGCGGGCTGTTCTTCGCGGCATTGAATGTATCCGCCGTGACGTAGTAGATCTTCTCCTGGCCTTCCTTCATCCGGGCGATGTAATCGGCCAGCGACACCACCTGCTGGTCGCCGTCGCCATGGGTCGACGCAAAACGCAGCAGGCCGGCGATCCGTTCCTTGTTGGCGAAGTCCTCGCCGACACCTTCCTTGAGGACGGCGCCGAAGGCTTCCCAGAACTTGGCGTACTTCTCCTTGTCGGCCGCGTCCTCGCTGTTGGCCAGACCTTCGAGCATGGCCAGCACCTTGCGCGTGCAACCGGAGCGGATGTTGTCGATATCCTTCGATTCCTGCAGGATTTCGCGCGAGACGTTGAGCGGCAGATCGGCCGAATCGACGACACCGCGCACGAAACGCAGGTAGAGCGGCATCAGCTTCTCGGCATCGTCCATGATGAAGACACGGCGCACGTACAGCTTGATGCCGTGGCGGGCGTTGCGGTCCCACAGGTCGAAAGGCGCGCGCGCCGGGATGTACAACAGTTGCGTGTACTCCTGCTTGCCCTCGACCTTGGCGTGGGTCCAGCACAGCGGATCCTCGAAATCGTGGGCGACGTGCTTGTAGAACTCCTTGTACTGCTCGTCGTCGATTTCAGACTTGGCGCGCGCCCACAACGCGTTGGCCTGGTTGACCGTCTCGTCTTCATCGGTCGTCACCTGTTCGCCATCCTTCCACTCTTCCTTCTTCATCAGGATCGGCAGGGTGATGTGGTCGGAGTACTTGCGGATGATCGATTTCAGCTTCCAGCCAGAAAGGAACTCATCCTCGCCATCGCGTAGATGCAGGATGACATCGGTACCGCGGGTGGCCTTGTCGACCATCTCGACGGTGTAATCGCCTTCGCCTGCCGATTCCCAGCAGACCGCCTGATCGGCAGGCAGACCGGCGCGGCGGGAAATCACCGTCACCTTGTCGGCAATGATGAACGAGGAATAGAAGCCGACGCCAAACTGACCGATCAGATTGGCATCCTTGGCCTGGTCGCCGGTCAGCGCCGAGAAGAATTCGCGGGTTCCGGATTTGGCAATGGTCCCCAGATGCTGCACGGCTTCCTCGCGCGACAGACCAATGCCGTTATCGGAAATGGTGATCGTACGTGCCGCCTTGTCAAAAGCGACGCGTATCTTCAGTTCGCTGTCGTCGCCGTACAGGGCGCCGTTGTTCAGCGCCTCGAAGCGCAGCTTGTCGCAGGCATCGGAGGCATTGGAAACCAGTTCGCGCAGGAAAATTTCCTTGTTGCTGTACAAGGAATGGATCATCAACTGCAGCAGTTGTTTGACTTCGGCCTGAAAGCCCAGCGTTTCACGACTGGCGGTTGCGGATTCGGACATAGATGAAACTCCAGTGAAATCAGTAAGGTTTCCCGGAGATGGGGGCTGGGCCGCAGATTTCAAGTCCGCCAGTCGAACAGTTTTCTTCGACCGCTAACGCAAAAACCCCCGCTGCTTTAGCAGCGGGGGTTTTGGTATTGGGTAGCCTGGCGGTGACCTACTTTCGCGAGCGGAAGCTCACTATCATTGGCGCTCATCTGTTTCACGGTCCTGTTCGGGAAGGGAAGGGGTGGGTCCAGAAG
>Ga0208243_1000080_pt1 | contig 98035 bp, 87 predicted proteins | sample Subbio2Aug_QV12A_FD_184826 | JGI IMG/M metagenome (GOLD analysis project Ga0208243, IMG submission 184826) | Serpentinite rock and fluid subsurface biosphere microbial communities from McLaughlin Reserve, California, USA - CR12Aug_QV12A (SPAdes) | ecosystem: Environmental > Terrestrial > Deep... | reverse complement strand
GGTACGAAACAAACTTATGGAACTGGTTCATTCCATCGACCATCTCCTGATCAACGACCACCCAGACTTCAAAGGGATTAATCCCACTTCGGAAAATGTAGCACGTTGGTTTTATTCTGGATTGAAGAACGAAGTAAAGGAATCAGAGGGAAAAATTCGTAGGATTGTCATCCATGAAGGTCCAGAAAATTTAGCGTTTTTTGAACCAGAAACATAGTTTCACTTCACTCAAAGTGAAACTATGCCTAAGTTATTTATTCATTTTCGATTTAAAATGCATCCTCTCCAAAACTTTTTGAAAACTCCACTGTAAAATTAACCGAATCAAAATCAAGTTTGGCACTCGACCTTCTACCTAGAGCAGTCATTAGAAGAGTAGTCTGATTGTCTAATGTAGTCATATAATATTGATTAAATTTGATATTGATATTATCTCTCGTATAACCCCATTTAGTTGCAAACCATGTGGAATATCGGAATACGATATCAAATTTATCCTGAACACCGGAGTACAAAAAATCAGATTGAACGTTAAATGGAGCATATAGTAAACCCACGTTCGAAGGAATAAAATTGAGAGATGTTCTACTTAAGTCCCCACCCATATGATAATACATTCGACCCAAATGTATTTCAAACCAACGAAGTGGTTTAATTTCGATATGAATCCCAGGCACCCAACCTTTTGTTCTAAGTTGTGAAACAGCACTTGGACTAGAGTAAAAGATACTATTATCAAGTTTGTATAAATTTAAATAGTCCGATCGAAAATCTTGTTTGATATTTGCGTCTCGGATAGAAACACCTATACTTAAAAATTTAAAGACTGGATGGAAATAACCAACACCTACCCTTTTTTGAAATTCTCTGAATTTCATGATGTCTTGATAATCACCACCATCCTTCACAGTTCGATTCTCTGCAAAAAATCGAAATTTATCTTTAAATCGATATTCGAATTCAAGCTGTCCTAAATCTAAATCTCCATTATATAATGGTGTTATCTGGTAAATTCTACTTTGTCCAAATAAGATACTATCAGTTGTCTCCAATCTTCTTTCTGGAATTTGACCCCTTGCTGCACCCAAAACATATCGAAAATAAAATCGATGATTATCAGGATCAATTAGTTGAGGTTTTTCATGGATATTGTCTGTTTCCCTTGCTTGCAGATTTGTAAATCCACTTGCAATGCAAAAAGATAATACGATTGTTAAGAATAAAAATCGTTGGGATAAATTCAATTTATTCACCCCAGACGACAATACATTCTCTATAGAACAACACTCCAAGAATTGAAAGTGACTCTCTATCAACTAAAGCAACTTTTTGGATGTTTCCATTTCTTGCGGCTTCTTCAATTGAGTTTCCAGCACCATAGTAGAAAAAATTGATGATATAACCTGATAAAGAACAAGATTTTCCGAATTTTACAATTTTTGCCGAGGTTAGATTGTTCCCAGTTGTGTCACCTATCATATGTTGAGTGGAATATTGATAGATAAAAGCAGGGAATGGACCTGACTGACAATGTGTAAAAAAAGAAAGAAGAAAAATTATAAGTAATGATTTGATAAAATTCATTTTATTCGCCTACTACGAAAGTACAATAATTTCGGATGAGTCCGCTAAACAAACTAAAGGTGGAATGGTCGATTGTTGCTATTTTGGTAATTCCATTTTTGAAAGCAATGCTACCAGCTCCTGCATCTCCGTAGGTAACTAAATACAAAACAGTGTATTGGCAACCTTTTGCTTCTTTGTCAGCTTTTACATTGTTTTCCGGATTGAAGGTACCAGGAAATTGGGTCTCCGTTACAATATACCCATGTGTAGGTCCGACTGCACATCCCGTAAAAATTAGGGAATAAAACAGGATGATTACGAAAAATAGAATATTATGTCTTTTTAATAAATTCATTAATTGGAACCTTTTACGATCGTACAAAATTGGTGGTAAATAAATCCGGCAAAAACACCCGAATTTTCATAATCGACAAAAGCTACTTTTTGAATGTTTCCATTCTTTTTAGCTGCCTCAATCCTTGAATTACCAAAAGAGAACAATCCAAGGTAAGAATTGCTACATGCTCGGCCTTCTGCTTTTGGTTCCACACCAATGCCAATAGGTCCTGGGGTAGTGTTGCGGTGGTAAAAAAAACCACCTTTCCACATAGGAGCAGTGGTTGCATATTCCCGTGACGGATTTGTATTTCCGTTGGCCGAAGTTTCGTATAACAAGTTAAAGCCCGTACACTTGCATAAAAATAAACAATTCACCAAAAAAAAGATTTTAAATTTCAAATGGAACTCCATTTCGCTTTATTTATGGAACAAACAAACGAATGTTTGTGTAAAAAAGCAATCGAATAAAGTTCACCTAACAAATTTTATCATGCTGAATTTGGTCTTACTTTATTTTTGATCCATTTCCATTTATTGCATAACGTACGTTTTTTTTTGATTTTTTTTTATTCTATATTAGATTGCAATTCCCAGGGCTAATTTTAAGCTTCGGTAGAAACCGTACCACCAATGCCAACCACCGAGATCAAACATAGTTTAGGTCACATTCTCCTTGTTGAGGATGAGGCGATTTTGGCAGTCTCTCAGGCAGAATTTCTTAAAATCAAAGGTTATTCAGTGCAACACGTATCCAATTCTTTGGATGCAATTGATTGTATTTCATCAGAGGAAAAAGTTGATCTGATACTTATGGATATTAATTTATCCGATGAGTTAGATGGAATCCAATTAGCCAAAAAAATATTAGAAATCAGAGAAGTTCCGATTCTATTTGTAAGTGGATACTCTGACCAAAAGATTTTGAATCGAGTAGCTGACTTAAAACATTATGGATTTATTCCAAAAATTACGAGTCCAGACATTGTAGAATGTATGATTAAATCTGCCTTAAAACTCCATGCGGCAGAACAAAGTTTGGCATTCCGTGAAAAAGAACTTAGGATTACATTTGAAGCAATGGGTGATGGACTCATTGTTTTAACTCCAGAGGGACAGATCAGGGAAATTAACCAAAAAGCCTTAGATATGTTAGGTTATCATAAAAATGAAGTAGTGAACAAAGATTTGTCTTCCTTTTTGTTTTTGGTACAAGCAGAATCTCGTATGCGAGTTTCTTATGCATTTGATACTGGAAGTGATCAATTTTTAGAATCCAAAAGAAGAAATAATTTAATCATCATCTCAAGTAAAGGCCGAGAAACAAGCGTTACAGAGACTATTTCTCCCATTTTAGATTCAAACAAAAATTTAAATGGAATTGTCATCGTTTTTAGAGAAAATCCAGAATCTCCAGTACTTGTTCCACCCAAAGATAGTGAAAGTCTTTATGCAAAAGTGTTTCAACTCAGTCCGATTGCAATGGCTATCTCTACGATTAAAGATGGAACTTACCTCGATATCAACCCAGCTATGGAATCCATTTTTCGATTTGAAAAATCGCAGGTGATTGGTCGTAAAACAGATGATTTTAAAGCTTGGAGTATCCCAACTCAAATTGAAAAATTAAATGAAATTTATAGAGAAAATGGTCGTTTGTCAGGGGAAAGAATGTCGGTCCATCATTCTGATGGAGTCCATCATGAAGTTCTTGTTTTTAGCCAAGCAATTGAAATTGCAGGGGAACGATTTGTCCTTTGGTTTAATCTAGATGTCTCAAAGATATTAGATATCGAAGGTAAATTAGCAAAATCACTCGAAGAAAAAGATGTTCTATTAAAAGAATTACAACACCGAGTCAAAAATACTTTGGCGATCATTTCTGGATTACTCAATCTAGAATCGTTTAAAGTTGAAAATGAACTCGCAAAACAATCATTTTTAAATGCACAGTCACGAATCATGTCGATGTCAAAGGTATATGAAAATTTATACCAATCGGAAGACTTGGAATCTGTTGATCTTCGTAAATATATTGAAGATTTAGTGTACAGTTTGCATGATATTTTTGTTCTGAATCCTAGTAAAATTCGTTTTGATGTGAAACTGGAAGACATTCGGTTAGATCTAAAACGTACTCTTCCATTAGGTTTGATTTTAAATGAACTTTTGACCAATGCCTTAAAGTATGCATATCCAAATGAGAAAGGTGGAGATATCAGAATCCATTTGTCCATTTCTAACCAAAACGTCATGTTAACAGTAGGAGATGATGGAGTTGGATTGCCAGATTCGGTAAATATTGAAAAAGGAAACCATTTTGGTTACGAACTCATTCGTAGTTTGACCTCTCAACTCAAAGGTGTTTTTTCCTCTGTTTCCAAAAAGGGAGAGGGATTGAACATCATCATTTCTTTTCCATTACATAACAAAGATTAGTTATTTCCTTTTTGTGTAAGTTTGAATTGAATCCTTCGTTGTTTTAGAAACTTATTTGTGTCTTTGTTTTCTACCGCGGATTGTACCAATGAAAACGAGACGAACTTGTTTGATCGTTTGTAATTTTAACTTTCGCATCTCAGAGTGTGCATCATCCGCTAAATCCAAATAATCAGATGCCATTTGGAAACAGATGCTCACAATGAGCTCCGAAGCAAATAATGTATCTTCGATCGAAATCAATTTGGGCATTCGCATGTCTTTGGCCAATTCACGGGCAATCCTCCGCATGGCTTCCCGAATGTTCTCACGAATTTTACGATTCCCACCTGTCCTTTCCCTGGCAATGAATCGAAACAAGGATCGGTTATGGGTGACGTAGTCAAAAAAATACCCAATGGTGAGTTGTAGCGCCGATCGGTAGGCACCTTTGTTTCTGGCATCACCGACAATGAGTTGGATCCTTTCCCCACATTCTTCTACTAAATGCAGCCCTAACTCTTCCATGGACTTAAAATGGCGGTAGAAAGCTGCAGGAACGATTCCAGCATGCGCTGTGACCTCTCGAAGGCTAAGATCCCCCAATCCTTTCTCTTCTCCCATCAACTGTAGGGCACTTTCCAGGAGTTGGGAGTGTGTTTTTTGCTTCTGAGTGTCGCGTTTGTTCATACTTGGGTGGTAAACTGAGTAAACGATTGTTCACTTTTTTTTGAAATGCAAGGAAAAATTGCCTCTTTTAGGTTGACATATCGAACGTCGTAAGTTAACACTATTAGATAACTCCGTGAACACGTGTTCACTTAAAAGCGAAAAAGAGGCGAAAATGAAAACATTTCCTTTTATCTACAACCAACCGAAGGAATTTCTAAACTTCCTCCAACCGAAAGAATGGGCAGATTTTTTCCTGGGTGAATTGAATCCTAGGTTTTCTGTCACAACTACAAAAGCAAAAGTAATCGACATCAGAGACGAAACAGCTGATGCAAAAACCTTTGTTTTAAAACCAAACTGGTTATGGAAAGGTTTTTTATCAGGCCAACACGTTCCGGTGACAGTTGAAATCGCTGGAAGAAGAGTCACTCGGTTTTACTCTTTGTCTTCACATCCAAATGACAAGTATTTACAAATCACTGTTAAACGCCAAAAGGGTGGTTTGGTATCAAACTTTTTGAATCAAAATACCAAAAAGGGAGATATTTTAGAAATAGGGGAGGCGTCAGGTGAATTTGTTCTCTCCAAAGAACTCCCAAAAGAATTACTTTTCTTAGCAGGTGGAAGTGGAATCACTCCCATCCATTCAATATTAAGAGACTTACAGGCATTAAACTATAATGGCAAGGCGACATTATTGTATTTTGTTCGTTCCGTAGATGATATCATTCTAAAATCTTCAATTGATTTGATAGAAAAAAACAATCAATGGTTAACCGTAAATTACATACTTTCTGATGTTCCTAAAGAAGGGTATACATCAGGTTTTTTAACAAAAGAAATTTTGGACCAATATGTTCCAAACCTAAAATCGACATCCGTATATGTTTGTGGTCCATCACCAATGCAAACAAAGGCTCTTTCCCTTCTAGAAGGTTTACCAGTTAAATCAGAACTATTCCTCTTACCTGGTCAAAACCTTACGAATGTGAAAAAAGAGGGAACAGTCGATGTATATTTGTCTCTTAGTCACAAAACAATCCAAGTGAAAGGTGAACGTTCTATCCTAGATGAACTCGAAGAACAAGGAATTTACCCTCAAAGCGGATGCCGTATGGGTATTTGCCATACATGTGTTTGTAAAAAACAGGCTGGTGCCGTCACTGATTTATCAAATGGTGAGAAGTCACAGTTAGGTGAAGAAAATATTCAAATCTGTGTGTCACGTGCTGAATCCAATTTGGAACTCGAACTTTAAATTAAGATTATTAGGAAAAGAATTTATCATAGGATAATAAAATGAGAACGATTAGTAAAAAATTAAACAAAGAAGAAGTAGAAGCATTTGGAAAAGAAGTAGATTCACTTCGAGAAGAAGTGATGTCAAAAGTTGGAAAAGAAGATGCAGATCACATCCGATTTATCTATAAGACTTACAGATACACTGAAGTTTTAGGAAGAGGATTGATTCACTTTAGTTTTGAACCAATTTCCTTTGTGGCTGGAACATTGTTGTTATCAATTTCAAAGATCATCAATAATATGGAGTTAGGTCATAACGTGTTACACGGACAATATGATTGGATGAATGATCCAAAGTTTAATTCCAGAACCTTTGAGTGGGATATCGTTTGTAATGCACACCAATGGAAGTTTTACCATAATTATATGCATCATACGTATACCAACGTTTTGAACAAAGATCATGACTATGGATACAATTTTACAAGATTAACAGAAGCACAAAAGTGGAAACCAGTTCACTTAACGCAACCGTTTACGAATATGTTCCTTGCTATGAATTTTCAGTGGGGAATTGGTGCTCATGGTTACCGAGTTGAATACTTAGAAACACCTAAAAAGTTAAGAAAGAAAAAAACTTTGAAAGATTACAAAGCAGTTTTCTTTAAAAAAATTGAAGTTCAAATGTTGAAAGATTACATTTTGTTTCCTGCGCTTGCTGGTTTAAATTTTCCAAAAGTTATCTTAGGAAATTTATTAGCTAACTTAATCAGAAACCTTTGGACTTACGCTGTGATTTTCTGCGGACATTTTACTGAAAACGCAGAATCCTTTACCACTGAAGAAATAGCAGGTGAAACGAAAGCACAATGGTATTTAAGACAATTGAAAGGTTCCTCTAATCTTGATGGAAGTAATTTGTTTTATACGATGACAGGTCATTTGAGCCATCAAATCGAACACCATATGTTTCCTGATATGCCAGCAAAACGTTATCGTGAAGTTGCACCAAGACTAAAAGAGATTTGTGCAAAGTATGGACAACACTATAACACTGGAAGTTTTGTGAAACAATTTGGATCTGTATGGAAACGAATCATCGCTTATTCATTCCCTGATCACATTGCAAATAAAGTTATGGGAAAACGTAAGAAGTATTTAGAACCTTCCATCGTTTTAAGCCAACCAAGTTTCCAAGTTTCTCTTCCAACTGAAGAGAAATCAGTATCACTCACTTAATCTGAACAATCTTTTGGTCTTCCTCCCCGTCGCAATGGAGGAAGACCTTCCCTTTCCTTTCTCGTGGGTCCTCTATCATGGAGGGCCCTTTTTTTTATACTGATTTTAATTTGATATGGTTGGATGTAAGAATCGCATAACTGTCTTTATGAAATTCTTGGCACCATTTTGTCCGAAGTTCTTTTCTAGATTTGGATTTGTTTTTGCTTCGTTCCATAAGGTATCCAATAACCACTCGAGCAGCTGATTCCACTACTTCAAAACTATATGCTTCTTTTGTTCCTTGGTCTTGGATCAATTTGAAATTATCAACAATTGATTCAAAAAGATTCCGTATCTCAGTGAGTGTTTTGTTTCCTTCTGAACCTTTTGCTAAGTGGTCTAAATACGCCCGAAACGTACCTGTTCCAGTCATCCCAGAAGTAATTCCGCCTATTGCAGCATTGACTTGGATTTGAGTAGTTCCATCATAAATATTTGTAATCCTTGCATCGCGATACAATCGAGAAAGATCATAATCTTCTGTATATCCGGCACCACCTAATACTTGCAATCCGTCGTAAACTAAGTCATTACACATTTCTGAGTTATAATACTTTGAAATTGGAGTGAGTGTATTGGCAACTTTCTCCCAAAACTTTGCAGTTTTACTTTCTTCTGGAGAAACTTCTCGGCCATCTTCATACCAATAATATTTATCAACAGAATAGGCAGCTTCCACCATGAGACAACGCATACCAGCAAGTTCTCTCTCCATACGATCTAACATTCTTTTTACTGCTGGGATTTCATAAATTGCCTTACCAAATTGAATTCGTTCGTTAGCATATTTGAATGCTTCTTCATATGCTGCCGTAACAATTCCTGTTCCTTGGGAAGAAACACTGAGCCTAGCTCCGTTTAACATTCCCATTACGTATTTCACAAGACCAAAACCTTCTTTTCCAACTAAATGGCCTTTGCTATTTTCAAAAACAGTTTCACAAGTTGCGGATGCTTTTATCCCTAATTTTTTTTCGATCCCTTGGATTTGGTAATCTTTGTTTTCAACGATAAAGAAAGACAATCCTCTCGCTCCACTTTCTTGGGTACCGGTTCTTGCTAAGGTAAGTGTAATTCCTGGGTTTCCATTGATACCGCAGGCTACCGTTTGGAAACGTTTGGTTCCATTGAGTAACCAATCTTCTCCATTTTTTACTGCTTTCGTTGTGATATTCGGTAAGTCGGAACCAAAGTCAGGTTCAGACAATCCCATTGTGACAGTATAATTACCTGAAATGAGTTTTGGAATCCATTCCTGTTTCATCTCTTCCGAGGCGCATACTTCTAATATTGCCGCAAGTCCCATACTACCAACTGCAATGGTGATAGAACTATCAGATCGGTACATGATCTCAGCGATCATCGCTTTGATGATACTAGGTACTCCGAGTCCGCCATATTTACGTTTAAAGGCTGCAGGTCCAAGTCCAGCATCATGATACATTTGGATGACATCAACCATCTCCTTTGGATGGATGACTTCTCCATTTTCAAATTTTAATCCTTTTGCATCAACTGTCGAGGCAACTTGTGAAACATACATTCCGCTAATTTCACCACAAGACTTGAGTATCTCTTCATAATAAGCGACTGCTTCTTCTACAGATGATGGAGCCATTTCTAATCTGGCATTTTTTGTAGATTCATAAAGTTTTGCATCGGAGAACTGATTTTCATAAATCGGTACAATCTCATTCCAATCAATTAAATCATAGAAATGTTCTTTTAAGTCTTCGTTGCTTTGGAAGTAATTATTTTGGATCATTTTTGTCCTCAGGTCAAAGAGATAAAACGAAGCAAGGTCTTGCGATAAAAAAAATCCAACTAACAAAAAAATATCATTTTTGTATAAATTGTGAACCGATCGGTTCTCTGCGAAAATAGAAAAAGTGAACCAATCGGTCTCCTTGGTCTTGGTTTGATTGTCGGAAAATAATAAGTCGAAAGTAAAAAATATGCCTAAATGGAAAAGAAACCAATCTGTTTCATTGGAGAATCTTGTATGGGGTAATTTTTTTTATAAATTTATACTTAGAACAAAGTAAAATTTCTACTTTCATCACTTCAGTTTATATCTAAGATTGGAAAAGTTGATCTTTGGATTCTAAACCATTTCAAAGACCAAAAGGAGATTTATGAAACTGTTCCTTTCCATAATAGCAATGATGATGGCATTTCAGTGTAGTTCACTACCAACTTCTGAACTGCCAGTCAAATCAACTGTCACTTTGAGTCCGTTAGAATATAAATTGGATGGCAAAACATACGAAGGGTTTATGGCTGTTGATTCTACTACCACTGGGAAACGACCTGGAATTCTCGTGATTCACGAATGGTGGGGTGTGAATGAATATCCAAAACAAAGAGCAAAACAACTAGCAGATTTGGGTTATGTTGCTTTTGTTATGGATGTATATGGAAAAGGGATTGTCGCGAAAGACCATGTGGAAGCTGGAAAACTTTCAAGTGCAAATGGTGATCCTAAAATTCTCCTAAAAAAAATCTACAAAGCGATTGAAATTTTAAAATCAAATCCAAATGTTGATCCTACAAAAATTGGTGCGATTGGGTATTGTTTTGGTGGAGGCGGTGTCATTGAACTCGCATTAGATGGTGCTGATCTCAAAGGTGGAGTTGTCTCTTTTCATGGGATGTTAGGAAGCAAAAATCTAGCAACAGGTGTAAAAAAAATTAAAACAAAAGTATTAGTTCACCACGGAGCAGATGATCCTTTTATACCAAAAAATGTTGTAGAAACGTTTGTAAAAACAATTACCGAAGCAAAAGCTCCAGTAACGTTTGTTTCACATCCAGGTGCGGTTCATGGATTTACTCGACCAGGTGCTGAAAAACATGGATTACCTGGCCTAGCTTACAACGAAAAAGCAGATTATGCTTCTTTCGAAAGTATGAAAGACTTTTTCGCAAAAAACTTTAAATAAACTATCGGTAATACAAAGAGGGTTAATGCACTAGCTGTGATTAGCCCTCCTATCACTACTGTTGCTAATGGTCGTTGTACTTCTGCACCTGGTGATGTACTAATTGCCATTGGAATAAATCCAATGGAAGCAAGAAGTGCTGTTGTTAAAACAGGTCGAAGTCTTGAGATCGCTGCTTCTTTAATTGCATCTTCTAGTTTTTTTCCATGATGTTCAAGTGATTTGATAAAACTAATTAACACCAAACCGTTTAAGACTGCGATCCCAAACAGAGCAATGAAACCAACTCCAGCAGAAATGCTGAATGGTAAATTCCTTAAATACAATGCCAAAATTCCACCAGTAATGGCGAATGGAACATTGAGAAAAATGATAAAAGCAGACAAAACTTCATTAAATGCAAAGTATAAAATCAAAAATATGATCAATAGTGTGATTGGCACTACGACTAACAAAGTATTGGTTGCCGATTCAAATTTTTCAAATTCTCCACCTAAAGTAAAATGATAACCTGCAGGAAATTTTATTTTATCTGCTAATACAGTTTTTACTTTTCCGACCGTTGAAACCATATCACTCCCTCTGATATTAAATTGCACTAAAGCATAACGGTTTTGGTTTTGATGGTAAATTTGAACTGGACCATCCTCTATTTTAATTTCTGCAAGTTCATGAAATGGTGCAAATTGATTCTGTCCGACATTTACAGGAGTGTTCTTGATTTGTTCAGGATCAGATTTGATGTCTGTTTTCACTACTATTTCAAATCGTTTCATACCTTCATATACGATCCCAGAAGGAACACCCGATGAAAATGATTCAGTGATGCGATTGATATCTGTTATATTTAAATTATATCGTGCTAATTTTTCTCGGTTTGGTTTTATCCTGAGATACTCCAAACCATATAATTGTTCAATTCTTAAATCAGCCACACCTTCGATGTTTTTGATATTGGATGAGATATCTTCTGCAATCGATTTTAGTTTTACCAAATCATCACCAAAAACTTTAATTCCAACATCGGCTCGAATGCCTGCCATGATTTCATTATTTCTCATTTCTATTGGTTGTGATAAACCATAAGCAACTTGTGGTGAAACTCGTTGTATGATCTCTTCTAACTTGTTTTCAATATCTGCCTTTGATTGTTTCCATTCGGATCTTGGTTTCATGTCCAAATACATATCCGTTTTTTCGACGCCCATTGGTTCAATCGCAAGTTCGGGAGAACCTGTCCTTGATACAATTTCTGTAATTTCAGGAATCTCTTTTAGGATAGCAGATTCAATTTTTGTAGAAGAAGTTAATGATTCGGTTAATGTAGTGGATGGGTATCGACTAATCTCGATGAGTAAGTTTCCTTCATCAAGTTTTGGTAAAAATTCTCCACCTAATCGAAAGAAGAGGAAAATTGAGATAATAAAAATACTGATTGTAGAAAACATAATTTTATTAGTATCTTTGAAACAATATTCAAGTTTTGGAATGTACCAATTTTGAATTTTTTGGAAAAAAACAGTTTTTGAGTCTTCTTTTATGTCTGAATGTAAAAAGAAAGAGGCTAACACTGGTATAATTGTGAGTGTAAGGATAAAGGAACCAATCAATGCAAACAATACTGTCGTTGCCATTGGTATAAACATTTTACCTTCTGTACCACTGAGTGTAAGAATTGGTATATAAACGATTCCAATGATAATTTCACCATAAATTGTTGCTTTCCTAACTTCAATGGTTGCTTCAAGAATTGTATCCTTTTTTTCGATTGGTGTTAATGATCTTTTTAGTTCCTTTACTTTTAAACCCAATCTTCTATGAGAGTTCTCAATTAAAATGACTGCACCGTCCACAATTAACCCAAAATCAATTGCACCCATTGACATTAAGTTTGCTGGTAAATCTCTTACGAACATCAAAGAAATCGCAATGAGCATTGCCAGTGGAATGACGGAGGCGATAACAAGTCCAGATCGAAAGTCACCTATCATTAAAAACAATATAATGATGACAAGGAGTGCTCCTTCCGAAAGATTCCAAACAATTGTTTTTAATGTATTAGATACCATGATGGAACGATCATAATACGGTTTTATTTTCATTCCTGTTGGTAATGTTTTTTCAATTTGTGTTATTTTTTCTTTAACCGATTTTGTTACTTCTAAGGAATTTTCTCCGAGTAACATCAAAGTAACGGCTCCCACAACCTCTGATTTTCCAGAGGAAGTAGCAGCACCTTTTCGTAAACGTGGGCCTTCGACAATTTTTGCAACGGTATTCAAATAGATGGGAAAACCATCCTTCATTTTACCGATTTGTATTTTTTCAAAATCTGATATTGTTTTTAATAGACCATCACTACCGATGATAAGTTGTTCATTTGATCTTTCGATATATCCACTACCGGTTGATAGGTTATTTGATTGGATTGCATTGATAATTTGGTTGAAAGAAATTCCTAAAGAAGCTGCTTTTAATGAATCAACTATGACTTGGTATTGTTTTGTTTTTCCTCCAAAACTATTCACTTCAACGATACCGGGAACAGTTTTTAAAGCGGGATTGATATACCAATTTAGATAGGTTGTTAACTCCATTTGACTATGAAATTGACTTTCGATTGTAAATTGAAATACTTCTCCTAATCCTGTTGTGATTGGTCCTATGACTGGTTTACCATAAATAGCTGGTATGTTTTCAGAAGCTTCTGTTAGTTTTTCGCTCACCAATTGTCTACTTTTCCATAAGTCGGTTCCATCAGAAAAAACAGCAGTTACCAAAGAAAATCCATATCTAGAAACAGATCGGACTTCTGTTAAGTTAGGAATTCCAGTTATTGCACGTTCAACAGGTAAGGTAATGTATTGTTCTATTTCTAAAGTAGATAATGAAGGAGAAGTAGTTATGATTTGAACTTGAACATTCGTTATATCAGGAACAGCATCTACTTTTAGATGTTTTAGTGAGAAAAAACCACCAAATACAAGTAAGATGGTGGATAGAATGATTAAAAGACGATTTTGAAGTGAAAAAGATACAATTTTGGTTAAAAATTCCATTTCATTCACCTCCTCCAAATGTATCTTTGAACAAAATTGCTTTTAATTCAAAGGCACCTTTTGTTACAACCTTGTCTCCCTCTTTGAGTCCAGAGATTACCTCTACCATTTTGTCATTTGTACTACCAGTTGAAACTTCTAACCATTGGTATGTTTCTGGTTTGGATTCTATAAATACATATTTAGAATCTTGGTACGATTGAATTGCAATTTCGGGAATTTGAATTCCTGTCCTTTCATTCACATTAAGGATTGCCCTTCCAAATAATCCAATTTTTGCTTTTTTATTTTGGTTTTTAAAAACAACACGTGCATGAACTGTTCGAGATTCGGGATCAACTTTTTCACCAATGTGTTCTAATTTTCCATAAAAGTTTAAGTCAGGATATGCATTCAATATGACATCTGCCGCTATCCCTTCTGATAAATATTTTAAATCATTTTCATAAATCTTTGCTTGGAACCAAAGATTAGAAAGATTGGCAATAGTAGTGAGTATTTGATTTCCTGCTACAATAGAACCTGGAATTGCATTTCTCGATAAAGCTAGTCCAGACCTTGGTGAATATACAATGTATTGTCCAGTGGAACTGTTATCGATGTTGATTCCATTTGCACGTAAATTTTCTTCTGCAGAATTTTTCTCAGATTCAATCACTCGTAAATTTGCTTCAGCATCAATTTGTTCTTGTTTAGCAGCCAAATTCATTTTCACAAGTGAGCTAATTCTAGTTAAATTTTGTTCTGCTGCATTGTATTTCGATTTTGCAACAAGATAAGAAGATCTAAGTTTTGCAAGTTCTGGAGAATCGATGATTGCTAGTTTTTGTCCTTTTTGTATGGTATCACCTTCAACAAAATACACACTTGTGACTCTACCAGAAATTCTGGCAGGAACGTCCATAATGTCATCTGGCACTGCTTCTGTTTCACCTATCAGTTCAATATTTGTGTGAATTTTTTTTAGAGAAACTAATTCGATTTCAATCGAAATTGCTTCCCGTTGTTTTTTTGTTAAATGAAGAGTGTTTTTGTTAGTAGAAACTTCTTGGGTGATTGGTTTGTTTCGGCTAGTTTGCCAAAAATAGATAATACCAGTTAAAAAAAGGAAAGAAAAAAGGATGATTTTAAAATTAATTTTCATGGTCGAACTTCCATTGTATTAGTTGGCAATCCAAGCACTCGTATCAATTCAATTTGAGATACTTCATATTCAGATTTGGTGCTTAAATAATTTAGTTTTGTTTGTAATAAGATTCGTTGTTGGTTGATTGCATCGATGATTTTTATTTTACCGAATCTGATTGCCTCTTGTAAATTGTTTAGATCAGATTCTGCCCTTTCTAATTTGTTTTCATCATAAAGTTTTACTTCTTCGGCGAGTGTGATAAAATTTGTTAGAGCAAACAATACTTCTTGTTTGATATTTCTAGAGACAGATTCTTTCAATTCTTTTGAGCTATCAATTTTGGAAGAGGATATAATTGATTCGCCTTCATAATCGCGCCAGACGATTAGAGGTATCGTTAACATCCCTCCTACAACTCGCTCATTAAATCCATCGTTTTGTGCAAAAGCACCCAAACTAACATTTGGAATTTTTTGTTTTCTAACTTCGTTATGTCTGAGTAAAGCTAGTTCAATTTCTTTTTCAGTTAGAAAAATTTCTGGCCTATATTGGTATGCAATTTTCACCAACTCTGATTTGTCTTTAGGTAAATCGTTAGGTAGTTTCCATTGGAAAACATTTAATTGTGTTAACTCAAATGGAAAACCTAACAAAACTTCCAATTCAGATTTTGCATTTTCATATTGCCTCTGTGATAAGTTCCAAATTTTAAAAATGCGTATTTCTTCAGCTTCTGACAAGGATTCATCAATTCCAGGTGAAAGCCCTTCGTTGATTCTAGCTTTTGAAACTTTTTTAAGTTCCTTCACTAAATTTAAGCTAGATAAACTGTTTTCCTTTTCCAAAAAAAGGTATCGAAATCGTGTTAGTTTTTTTAGAGCTTCGAATTCTAAGGAACGTTTAACGGACTCTAAACGATATACTTGTGCTCTAAATTCTTCATCGGCGATTTTAATAGCGAGTTCTCTTTTTCCATTGGTGTAAATTTCCTGATTCACCATAACTTGAAAGTTATTGGCTGTAGTAAGTGTGGATCCTATGATTGGTCCCGCTGTGTCTCCTTTTCGATTTGCCACATAACCAGAAAAAGTTGGATTTGATGGGAAATAATAAGAAGCGATTTTTTTCCTTCCAGAAATTTCCTTTAGTTTAATTTCCTCGATTCGAAAATCAGGATGGCGATTGACGATACAAATACTCAATTCTAACATTGAGTTTTGATTTTGACATGAATTCCCAAGACTTTCCTCGGATTGAATATTTGAATTAAAAAATGTTGGCATCAATAGTAATACTAAGTACCATTTCAATTTAAAATTCCTTGAATTTGAAAAACAAAACATGGAACCTCCCACGTAGATAACGCAAGTAAACGGATATGCGAAAGAACTAGGTTATCTGTTGTCTCGGAGGTCTGAAAAGATAAGATAGAGTAGAAAATTTTGGTATAGGAAATTCATTCCATTCAAAATAAACTTTATGAAGATTGATTAAAATATGCGAAAGATATAAATTCCATGTGATAGAAACTATAGAATTACATGGGCAAGAAAAACAAACATGTTCGGAATGTTCTGCATCATCGCCAAGATCATGGCCCGGATCGATACCAAGTGTATGGTCTAAAAAAGCATAAGGACATCCACTTTCAGGAGTTCCCAAAGATCCACAATTCACCTCATTGTCGACAATCCTTTGGTACATAAAATTGGCAGAAAACATCAATACAAAACAAAGTAACAAACTTTGTTTGAACGCATTTTTTTGCCAACCGAAGAGTTTCATACAATTATTGAAAGTTTGGAATTTCCTTTGCAGTTTGCAATAACTTATCTACGATTTCAGGGACACAGAGCGGAGAGACATGACTCGAATCTGTATACAAACGACAATTAGTATTCCCTCTATTTAGAGATATACGACGAATATTTTTGGAATCTTTCTCAATTAAACGTTCGGAAATTGTATCAAATAAATTTCCACCAGTGATCGATTTTCTGCGTTCTTTATAATAGGGGTGTACTTGTGGTTCCCAAATAACGGTTGGAATGTTGTTTTCTTCAGCAAGATCAATAATTTTTTTGAGAAATCCAACTTCAGTTTCGGAAATCAAAAAGTTGTTAAGTAATAATTGTTCTTGAGATCTGCTGTAGTTTACAATTCGTTCTTCATATTCCTTTGGAGTAAAATTATCGATTTCAATTCCCGTATTGTTTGGATTAAATGGCCTTTTTTTATTTAAGTAAGAGGAGAGTGCAATAAAATATGTATCATCCGCTGCTCTTTCACCTTTTATTAAATTTGAAATTCCTTGGATAGGACGGATGTGATAATTGTAGGCAACAAATAACAGCCGAGTTAAAATATCTAGTTTATATTTAAGATTGAACGCAGGGTATATATCGATTAATTCTCGTTCTGTTAACATTAACTCTTTCCACTTCGTTTTGTAAGAGTAAACATTATTTTCGTTTAACATTTCTTCAGAGAATTCGATAAATAATAAATTTGGTTTAAAACCACCATTTACCATTGATTTAAGTAAAAGGTAGTATAAGAAATATTCGGATGCTTTTAGTGCAAGTCGTGTTTCAAAATAGATAGGTTGATTGTAAGTATTTTTGTTAACAGGAATATTCTCCCATTCGTGAAAAATATCGGACCGTGAAGAACCAGTAACCACGGTAACGTTAATTTTTTCGGATTGTAAACGTTTGTTTTCTTCCCAAACTTTTGGAAATCCAATGAGAATATTTTGTCCGGATTTATATGGTCGCCTAGCAGCTTCTCTGAAATCTGGGATACATGCTATCTTATCTATTGTGAATACAAAGAATATTAGAATGAAAGGATAAAAGTAAATTTTATTATGTGTCATATTTCATCTCAGAATTGAAAATAGATAAAGGTTTCGGTAGCTGCTTCAATCTTCACTAAAGCAAAATAAACGAGAATTGTACAAACTGGAATCAGCCAAAGAATATAAGGTTCTAATTTTTCTTTAAAATAATTTTTAAACTCAACGAATTGTAAGATATAACTACCTATCATGAGTCCCCAAAAATCAGGTTTATAAATAATTTTTCCTTTAAGATTGATAACGGAAGACCAAAAAGTTGATATTTTTTCAAGAGTATCAATTCTGAAAAAGGTAGCGAGTATTGAAAAAATAGTAAAAATCCAAATAACAGCAAAGACTTTTTTTAAAGGAGTCATAGAACTTCTATTAGGTTTACCAAAGGCAAATCTTTCGATGGATAGAAAAATTCCATGGAAAAATCCCCAAAGAAAAAAGGTATAAGTATTTCCATGCCACAATCCTGACAATGACATCACTATGATAGTGTTGATATTATATCTTAATTCTGTAACTCGGTTTCCACCCAATGGTATGTAGAGGTAATCTCTGATCCATGTTGAAAGTGTATAATGCCACCTGCTCCATAATTCTGCAAAACTAACAGACAAAAACGGGGATCGGAAATTTTCGGGAATTTCATATCCTAACAAAAACGCAGATCCTCTTGCTAGGTCCGTGTAACCCGAAAAATCACCATAGACTTGGAAGGAAAAAGCAAAGGTTGATAAAAAAATCGAGATTCCATCATATTCTCCTGGATTGGCATAAACAGGATTGATCAATTTTGCAATTTGATCTGCGATTAGTACCTTTTTGATAAGACCAGATAGTATATGAAAGATCCCACGTTGCACAAAATCTAATGTAAGTTTTGCATGGTCAATTTGGTCATAAAAATCATCATGGCGCATGATGGGCCCAGCAATCAGTTGTGGGAAAAATAAAATGAATAATAAAAAATTCACGAAAGGTGATTCTGTGAATTTACCTCTCCAAGCATCAACGAGGTAAGCAATCATCTGAAACGTATAGAAACTAATTGCTAAAGGTAAAACAAATTCAGATAATGATTGGAAAAAGGGAATTGTTAATTCTCCTTCCGACATTAGATATTTTAAATAGGTTAATACATATTTAAAAAAACATAAATTTAATAAATTTATGGATACTCCAAGTATGAGGAAAATTTTTCTCTTTGTTTTTAGAATTCCAATCACACAAAGGTGCGTGATAATGATAAAAAGTACGAAGTGTATTAAAAACGAACCACTCCAATATCCATAAAATAATAGTGAAAAAACGATAAGGATATATTTGCGAAACCGAGAAGGTGAGATCCAATAAGTGATATAACAAGCAATAAAGAAAAAGAAATAATCAATCGAATTGAACAGCATTTTCCCTAGAATTTCTCGAATATTTTTTTCTACTACTCATTTATGGAACATACTTGCCTTAATATTGAAATTGGACAAGATCAGTTCTCAAGATGTCGCAAAAACCTCTATGGACTCCAATCGATCATTCAAACAATCTCATCAAATTCCAACATCGGCTTGAAACAAAATTGGGGAAATCCTTTCCTGATTATGTTTCTTTCCATCAATTTTCTACCAATGAATCTCAAATTTTTTGGAAAGAGTGGTTACAAGAATCAGGGTTGATTCTAAAAACCCCGACAACCCAAACGTTTGTGAAGGGGAAACAGTTTTCTGAAACACAATGGTTTCCTGGTGCTACTTTCAATTTTGCTGAAAATTTACTAGAGAGGGGGAATCCAAAACAAGAAGCGATCGTTTTTTACGGGGAAGATGGAGGAGTACAAAGGTTAACGTATCATGAACTAAAATTAGAGGTCATTAAATTACGAAAACACTTACATACGTTAGGAATTCAAAAAGGAGACCGGGTTGTAGGAATTGTTCCTAATGCTCCCATTTCTACCATTGGCATGTTGGCAACGACTTCGTTAGGTGCTATTTGGTCTAGTGCTTCACCTGATTTTGGAGTCAAAGGGATATTGGATCGATTTGAACAAATTTTCCCAAAGGTAGTGATTTCTGTGGAATCCTATTCGTTTAAAGGAAAAGAAATTTCGATCATTGAAAAATTGGAAGAGATCACCCAAACATTATCCTCCGCAAAAAATTCCGAATTTAAACAAACAATTTTATATGAGTTTATGAATCCTATCAAAGAGTTTGGAAAGATTCATAATCCGATTCGTTACAAAGATTTATCACAAACATTGGATGAATCTATCGAATACGTTCCTATCAGTTTTTCTGATCCGGTTTACATCATGTTTTCTTCTGGGACAACTGGTCTTCCTAAATGTATTGTCCAAGGTGGGGGTGTATTACTCAATCATACCAAAGAACTGGCGTTACATTGTAATGTGTCCCAAGGGGATCGTTTTTTTTATTATACAACTTGTGGATGGATGATGTGGAATTGGTCACAATCCGTCTTGGCGTTGGGTGCCACTTTGTACCAGTTTGATGGAAATCCGTTTTATCCCAATTGGGAGACCCTTTGGAGTATGGCGGAAAAAGAATCCATTCAAATTTTTGGAACCAGTGCCAAATACTTATCCGTATTAGAAGAAGAAGGAATTTCAGTAAAATCGAAATACTCGTTACCAGATTTAAAAGTGATTCTTTCAACAGGTTCTCCTTTGCCAGTTTCTGGATTTCACTATGTATATGAAAAAATCAAAACAGATGTACAGTTATCTTCCATCTCAGGTGGTACTGACTTAAATGGTTGTTTTGCATTGGGAAATCCCGACTTACCTGTGTATGCTGGTCAAATTCAATGTAAGGGACTGGGAATGGATGTCCAAGTTTTTGATAGTATGGGAAGATCTGTGATTGGTGAAAAGGGAGAATTAGTTTGTCCCACTCCATTCCCTTCCATGCCATTATTCTTTTGGAATGATGAATCTGGTGCAAAATACAAAGCGGCTTATTTTGAAACATATGATAATATCTGGTGTCATGGTGATTTTGCTTCTATTACTCCAGAGAATGGTGTCATCATCTATGGAAGATCTGATGCAACACTGAATCCCGGAGGAGTTCGTATCGGAACTGCTGATATTTATTCCGTTGTTTCTAAAATGGTAGAAATTAAGGATTCGGTAATCATTGGGCAAGACTACAAAGATGATGTAAGGGTTGTATTATTTGTTGTACTCGCAGATGGAGTTCAACTGGATGATGGTCTTGTAAAAAAAATAAAAGAACAAATCAAAAATGAAACATCACCTCGTCACGTCCCCTCAATCATTTTAACAGTTCCAGAAATTCCTTATACCATCAATGGGAAGAAGGTAGAAATTGCTGTGAAACAAACTGTTGCTGGCCTTGAAGTCAAAAATAAAAATGCATTGGCAAACCCAGATTCTCTCGAATTTTTCAAAAGTAGAAGTGAGTTAATGGAATGAATCGATTTAAAATCCTTTTTGCGTTTTTGTTTGCATTTGTCCTTTTCACTTTCCCAATCAGTTCTGAATCTGAAAAATGGAAAACCTGCCTACGGACACATTGTATCTCCTTCCAATTGCCATCAAATTGGTATTTGACGAACAGAAAGTCAAATGGAAGTTCAACTAAGTTTGATCATTTTCGAACCAGTCCTTTAAAGGAAGTGTCAGGAAGAGAAATCATTCCAGCGATAGTGATTCTTTTTAAAGAATCAGAAAAACAACAATACCTAGATCCAATCCTTTTTCATTTAGAATCCAAACGATATATTCTTGTTTCAATTGTGAAAGAATATTATAATTTACAAAAATTAACGGAAATAAAAGACAAAGAAGTTTATCAATTTCTTGGGATGTTTGGAAGTTTTAAAGATAAAGAAGATACTATTGTTCAACATTATATCACCTCCACTTCAGAAGAATTTGGATTTGTAATCATAGTAACATGTTTTGAATCGGTTTATCCTCAGATTGAGAAAGATATCAAAATATTCTTAAATTCATTGGCCTACGGGAAAAGAGTTTCACCGTGGAACTTTGTTACTGTAAGTGAACAATTGCAGAAAGCAAAACAATTGGAGTCAAATGCAGATACTCGACTTAAAACTAAAAAAATTGAAGAAATATCAATTGCACTAGGAGAGTTAGATGATGCATGTGAGTTGGGATCGATTACTGCTTGTGAATTATTCTCAAATTTAATGAACGTGGGACGATGAAGATTCGTTTCAATTGAAACATTACTGATTGTTTTTTTGCATTTTTAAAATATATTCTGCTAATGCATCGATTTCATTTTTACGCATATGAGAATATGCTTTCATGTATGTTCCAGGTATTCCATTTTTGATACTGTTTGCAATGGATTCTTTGGAGGAACCATTCGTATACGTTGTACGATCTTGGAAATTAGGAATCCGACTTTCTTTTAGCAAATGTGTTCTTGTTCCTCTTCCATTTCCTTCTGGACCATGGCAAGAGATACATCCATTTTGTACGTACATTGCCTCAGGTAAAGGGACTGTGGTTGCTTTTGGTGGAGCAGGTTCTTTGATGGTCGAATCATTTTCTGAATTACAACCAATTAGAAGCATACATAAAATGAGTCCGTACCCAAGATTCCGGTATTGATATCGGTACATCTTCAATCGCAATACACCGAGGCAGCTGACAAATCAATATTATACTTTTGAGATAAGTAACAGAAAACTATGGTACGACCTGGATTGGATAAACTCACATTGTAATAAAGAACTTCGCTGACGTTACCAGAGAAAAAATTACCAGGACTAGAGTTAGAACCTAAATAAAGATTATTTTGTGAATATGTTTTACTTGGATCTGTTGGGATACCGATCGCATAACCACTTGAAAACATACCGAAGGAAACTCCATTCAACTGTTCTGCTGCTATCAAATAGGGAATGTTTGTATATGGAAATTGGATGTTACTAGAGCCAACAATTCCATCCGATGGTTTTGCCATTCGAATATTGTCCCCATCAAAATAATAAGATACACCAGGTGTTGCTGATTCAAAAAATGTATCATTGGAATTGGATGTTCTTGATAAGGCAATGAAAAAAGTAGAACTATTGGAAGGAATGTTTGCTGCACTACCACGGAACAAATACTCAGAATTGCCTGCGTTAAAATTCACTGTAGGTTTATTATTAAAACCACTGTTATTATAGGTCGGTGGTGAACCTCCAGCGAAAAAAGAAGCCGCATTCCCACTTCTGTCATGCCAGGTGTTGACAGGTGAAAAATTGGATTGATTCGAAAAACTATCGGCACTTAGGTGAAGTTTTAAACTGCTTGTTGTCGGATTTGCATTCCATGTAATCACTTGTTTTGGATCATAACCTGATAAAGCTTGGATTTCCAACATCGATAAAGCTCGGTTATAAACGAGAACTTCATCCATTTGACCATTAAATCCATTGAGTAAATCAGATCGAATTCCAATCGTAAATACATTTGGATTTGTATCCCAAGTATTTTTGTTTTGGCTTATGAGTTTGGCTCCATTATGGTAGATAGTAGCAGCATAACTTCCTGCAGGACCTTCAAACACACCACAAAGGTGATGCCATACATTTTCATGGTTATAATAAAATTCTTCTACATCATTTAGGTAACCTGAAAAAAAGTATTTAGAACTTGTATTACCAGCGCCTAACGCAATCATGCGATCGGTTGCATTGGGTCCAATACTTATCATTGTCCCTGAGTTGAGTGCAGCTGATTTGTATTGCACACAAATCGTTCGTGGTTGGGAATTTTTTGGTAAGGATGAGGTTGTTGTGTTTACGTTTAAGTAAGTACTTCCGTTGGTATTCAATGCGGAAATTCCATTGCCATACTTGTCAGAGACAAGAGTTGCTCCCACACTTGTGGTTGGATTTCCGAAACCACTTACATCATCAAAATTTTTGTTAAAATCGTAACGTGCAACTAAACCATTGGGGATTTGTGCTGAGAGGGTTCGTACTTCTTTTTGAGTGAGAGCTTTTGCATAAATTTTAAGCTCATCCACTTTGCCACCAAACATATGTCCTGGAAACGAAGCCATTCGTCCTACATACAATCCAGATCCTGTTGTCGTATTGATAGAGGAACCAATGTTCACCGGTCCACTAATTTCCACTCCATCCACATATAACCAACCATTATTACCGTCAAATGTCCCACAAATATGAGTCCAACGATTTAATGGAAGTGTATAAGACGGATATAACTCACCACCTCCGAGACCACCAAACCGAAGTTTTAGATCACCAGTAGGGGATGCTCTGTATACATTTAGAATGAATTCGGTGGAGGGACCTGCACCTCCATATGTGATAAGAGGAGCATTGTCTCCCATATTTGGATAAGTTTCTAAGTTTACCCAAACACAGATACTCCTTGGTTGTGTTCCATGTGGTAAACCCTGTTCCGAGCCGAGTAAGTAACCACCAGAAGAAGCAGAAATTCTGACTGCGGTATTATTTGTTTTGTTGATACCAGTCGAATAGTTTGTCAATGGACCATAAAAAGACAAACTTCCACCAAGAGGTCCTTTTGAAGTGGAGTCTCCTGTAAATTGGTATTGAACTGCCAATTGGATTGGTCGTGAAGCATAGGAATTTCCAACCAAAGTACTTTCTGCATTTTTAGCTAAGTCATTTACTTCTGCTTCATTGAGTTCTCTGTTATAGAAACGTAAATCAGCAAGTCTCCCTGGAAAGAAAAAGGAACCAGCAGAGGATACACCAATCGTGAAATTTCCTGAAACTGGATTTGTACTTAAGGTTTTTTCAAACACTAAGTTCCCGTTTAAATATACTTTATATAAATCGTTACTATCAACGGTTAATGCAACATGGGTCCATAGGTTTGGTATGACAGTCACATTTGTAGAATCAGGAAGCATACCTCCGCGATAGATCGCCAATTGGTCTTTTGCATCAATAAACAATCCATGGCCATTGCTGGTAAAATCACCATTATAAAAGATTACTTTTCCAATTCCAGAATTGGTTCCATCCCATAAAATCCATCCAGCCATTGTGACTTTATTCACCGACGAACTGGGAGAAGGTGCTGTTCCTGCATTCCCTATGGAAGTACTTGCTGCACCATTTAGTTCATTAAATCGACCATTTCCGAATGTTGGACTTCCAATCGAAGTAATCGTTTGGTTATTTACAAAATTGGAAATGGAACCATTCAATGGAAAATAAGATTGTAAACTTTCTGACTTTATGGTTCGAAGGGCATTGACAGTTCCGAAAACGATTACATCACCTAAGTTGGAAATGTATTTTGGTGATTGTATGGATGCAGATACACCAACTCCATTGATGAGTCCAGTGTTTCCAGAACCAGCAATGGTGATCACTTCGCCTGTGCCACTATGAACTCTTCGGATCAAATGATTTCCATAATCGGCAACATACAAAAAGATTCCATCGGAAGTGATCCCGTGTGGTAAATTGAAAGAAGCATCAGTTCCAACGGCATCAATGTATCCACTCATTGAATTCCCACACAAAATGGTTGTAACGCCCGTTACCTTGTGGGTCTTTGTGATGTTGTATGTTCCTAAATTGGTAGCATATAGGTAATCGCCGATGATGGTAAGTCCTTCTGGAAAACTGATATCTCCTCCGGTAACAAGAGTCGTGACCTCACGGGTACTTAACTTGATGACACGGATTGCTGAATTATTTCGATCGGCGATGTATAGTTTATTATCATCAATCACAATACCTGCAGGTGATGCAAATCTGGCGGCAAGTGGATCTGTTGCATCAAGATTTGAATTCGCTGGAGAAACCACAGTATCATCACCTGCAAATGTTTCCGCATAACCAGAGCTAATTAAAATTCGTTTGATACGATTCCCCAATGTTTCGGTGACATACAAATATGTACCGTCTGTTGTGATTCCTTTGGGAAGATTGAATGTCCCACTCAAACCTGATCCAGGAGTATTTCCCGCGGCTCCACTTCCCACTAAAGAGGATACGGTATTGGTCATTGGGTTGAAGACACGAATTTTATGATTTCCAGAATCTACGATAAAACCCTTTGTTCCATCATAAGTAATACCACTGATGTCATTAAAACTGGATGTTGGAGCAAGGCCATCACTTGATCCACTCCCGGCTACACCTGCTGCGGTTGTGACGTCGCCTTTATAATAATGGATTTGGACAGGTGCTTGTTTTTTTAAACCGATTGCATTTCCATAACGATAACCTGCTACACAATTCACAGTAACATTGGTGATGTTAGCACCTAACATAGTACCTTGGATGTTTGATTGAACGGCACAAACAAATCCTTGTGGTTCCTGGGTGATTTGGATTTCATATCCAGTTCCACTGCTGATCGGAGTCGCAAAGGCAATAGGAGTGGAAGTTGCACCAGCAGGAACATTAATACTATCGACACCGTTGGTAACAGTTAGTCCTGTTGGTAAAGTCACAGAACTAGTAACGTTCCCGCTCATATTGTATTGATTTACCGAACATGAGATCGCGATATTGGTGATCGCAGTATTGGAAACTGTACCATTTGCATTTGTGATATTACAAGTTTGCCAAGGATTTTGAGGACCTGATAAAACAGAGACCGTAAAATTTGTACCGGTTGGTAAAGCTGTATTGAATGTAAACGTTCCATTACTAGCAATGATTAAATCATCACCACCATTATTCTGTAAAACAAAAGTATTGGTTCCAAAGGGTGTTGTGAGAGAACTAATTGTTCCTCCAACTGTATATACATTTGGTTGGTAATTGATACTCAAAACATCACTCTGTGCATAATTTACTTTGCACATTCTTGCTTTTACATTTTGAGAAACACCCGGTGTTGGAAAAATATAATTCCCAAGGACACCAGTATTACATGTGTTTAGTGAAGAACCACAATCTGGATCAGTAGGAACTGCCGCTGACTCAGTGTGACAAACCCATGTGGCACCAGTTGTTGTGCTTGAGAAACTAACATTTTGGCCTGAGTCCAGAAAGGATCCAGTCGCCAAACTAGGAGTAGGTGTTGCTACTTTGAGCGTATAAGAAGCAGTGACAACTTGTGATTCTACCCAACCCACCTTACAATGAATTACTTTGATCACTGCTTGGTTGTTATCCGTTAAATTGACTGTGGAAGTTGTCATTGTTCCTGTAGCACAGGTTGGATCCGCTTGTGCTCCATTTCCAATTGTGTATCGATACTCGGATCCTGGGATCAAACTGGAAATGGTAACCGTACCATCATCGTTAAAAAGAGAGCCACTAACAGGAGAAAAACTAGGAAGAGTTAAACTACAATTGAGTACAACATTGGACATATTGGACACAATCCCTGAATGAGTGGCACCAGCGGTAATCGTACAAGTTTGGTTAGGTGGATTTGCAAAAACGACAATCTGGTAATCCACACCACCTGGTATGGTACTTGGGAACGTAAAATTTGTGACACCTGGGTTAATTGTGATTGATTGTGTAGGAAAAGCAGGTGACCCACCCGTTTGTACCAAGTCTAACGTCACGGATCCACCTAACACACTTGTTGTTGTACCTCCAGGGCTTGATACGGTGCCACTGACTAAGAATGCATTGCTACAATTGACAGCAAAGTTTGTTGCCCCGTTTCCTACGGTTACAGTACCTGATGATAGTGTACATACCCCAGAAGTGATCACTCCACCTGGGTTATCAACAGTGACTGTAAAATTTCCACCACTTAAATAGGTGCCTGGGAAGGCATAAGTTCCGTCTGCAGTGACATTAATTGTATTGGAACCATCTAATGTGAGTTTTAATTCATTTCCTGCTGTGAGTGTACCTAAAATTCCAATGACTTGGGCACTGACAACATAGGAATTGGTTGTACAATTGATGCTTGCAGATATGGGTGAGGCAACCATCGTACCATTTGTCACCGCTGGTGTTGTAATGGAACAAGTTTGGCTTGGGTTTGTTGGTTGGCTTATGATACTAAAATTATAAGTCTCACCCACAGGAAGAGGTGGAAAAGAAAAATTGGCACTATTGACATTGATGACATCGGTTCCGGCACCTGTGACATTTTGTAATTGTAAACCATTCCCAGAAAGTCCGGTTGCCGTTCCACTGATGAGATACAATGCACTCCCGCAAACTACTTGGATCCCTTCAATGTTTCCATTGAGTACTGTTCCTTGGCCTGAAGAAACAATACAATTTTGAATGGGGGAACTTGGAGGTGTTTTGACTGTCACATGATAAGTGGCACCAGAATTTATTTTTTTAGGAAAGGTATAAGAGCCATTTGAACTGATATCCATCACCTCACCGTTGTTTTCGATTTGTAATCCAGTTCCGAGTAAACCTGAGACTTGAAAACGAATGGAATAAGATAGGGTATTTGCTTGGAGAAACCGAAAGGTTGTAAACGTTTCGAGTAAGGAACGATTGATTGTCGGAAACGAACATCCAAAGACAGGAATGAAATATAAGGATATGATGATTTTCTGAAGGAATCTTTTTCCCATGATCCAATCATTCCGATCTAATAATTTCATTTCTAAAGAAGAGTAACAACTGAGAGGTGATTTCGTCTAGAGAAAATCTAAATTTTTAGAAAATAGACTCTGTTTCCAACAATGAGAAACGGATTTGGATGTTCGACCTTTTGCCTTCATATTAAGATTCATTCTCAATCGTATGAGAACCAAGTTCAAAGTGAGAATGAAAAGTTTGGAAATTTATTTTTAGGGAATGTTCTTAGGTTTCCTTCGCAATCTAATTGATTTTGTCCCATCAATGTTTCAATCGAGACCTTTCGATTTTAAAAACTCTGGATTGTATATTTTGGACTGGTATTTGGTTCCTGTGTCACATAACACGGTCACGATGGTGTGACCTGGTCCCAATTGTTTCGCAATTTGGTAAGCAGCTGCTAAATTAATCCCCACACTCCCTCCCATAAACAATCCATCCTCTCGGAGTACTTTTTGTAAGATACTGAGTGCTTCCTTGTCATTGATACGGACAGCATCATCGGCAGGCATCCCTTCCATATTTTTTGTGATCCTTCCTTGCCCAATTCCTTCTGTGATGGAGGAACCTTCAATGGTGATGGTCCCTGTTTTGACATATGAATAGACTCCAGAACCATGTGGGTCACAAACGATACATTTAACATTTGGATTTTTGGACTTGAGATACATAGCAGTACCAGCGTAAGTACCACCAGTTCCTATGGATGTAGTCCACACATCAATTTTCCCTTGGGTTTGTTCCCAAATTTCAGGTCCCGTGGTTTCAAAATGTGCGTTTCGATTCGCAAGGTTATCAAATTGGTTCGCCCAAAGTGAATTGGGTGTTTCCTTTGCAATTTGTTCTGAGACTCGAACGTAATTTCCCGGATTGGTATAAGGTACTGCTGGAACTAAAGTCACCTCAGCACCTAATGTTCGTAACATTTCTATTTTTTCTTTGGATTGTGTTTCTGGAATGACAATGATTGTTTTGTATCCTTTTGCATTACAAATATGGGTGAGTCCAATGCCTGTATTCCCAGCTGTACCTTCGACAACTGTTCCTCCTTTTTTGAGAAGGCCTTTTTTTTCTGCATCTTGGATGATGTATAAAGCTGCTCGGTCTTTGACGGAACCACCTGGGTTTAGAAATTCTGCTTTGCCGAGAATTTCACAACCAGTTTCGTCACTCAATGAATTGATACGAATGAGGGGTGTATTTCCGATTGTGCCAATAAATCCATTTCTAATTTCTGTTTTCATGAGAATACACTTGACTCCTTATTATTAGACATCAATTTCCAAGTTTATGTACAAGTCCCTTCGTCAGTGGTTTGCTCCAGCACCCGCGATCCCCCAAAAATCGAAAGAAGAAATTCCAACTCTTTATCCAAAACTAAGGTTCCAAGTATTAGAGTCGACTTTCATTGGTTATACGGTATACTATTTAACACGTAATAATTTTTCTCCCGTTTCAAAAGAAATTGGGGAAGCGTTGTCTTATTCCAAATCAGATTTGGGTGACATCTTAGCTGTCACTGCCATCACTTATGGAATTGGAAAATTTTTTATGGGTGCATTATCAGATCGTTCCAATCCTAAAAAATTTATGGCAGTAGGGTTATTACTCACCGCCATTTTAAATTTTTCATTTGGATTTGCGAATCATTATTGGATCCACTTATTTTTATGGGGAGCCAACGGGCTTGTTCAAGGTATGGGTTGGCCTCCTTGTGGTCGTTCCTTGGGGCATTGGTATTCCGTGAGGGAAAGGGGTACTACATTTGCATTTTGGAATATTGCACATAATATTGGAGGAGGGATTGTCGGAGTTGTTGCTTCACATTCAGCTGCAAAATTTGGTTGGCAATATGCTTTTTTTGTTCCAGGTCTGATTGCCTTACTCGGGAGTGTTTATTTGTACATTCGACTTGTGGACACACCTCAGTCTGAAGGACTCCCACCCATAGAAGAGTATCGAAATGATTATCCACCTGAAGAAAAAGAAAATCATGAAGAAGAATTGACCACCAAACAATTGATTGTTGAACAAGTATTGTTAAATAAATACATTTGGTTATTTGCCATCATCAATTTTTTTGTTTATATCATCCGATATAGTTTAATTGATTGGGGTCCAACGTATTTAAAAGAAATAAAAGGCGCGGATTTACTCGGTGGAGGTTATTCCACTTTGATTTTAGAATTTGGTGGAATTGGATCTACCATACTAATGGGCTGGGTTTCTGACAAGTTTGATGGAAGAAGGGGAATGGTCAGTTTACTTTGTATCATTCCAATCTTTTTTGCATTTTTAGGAATTTTATTCAATCCTCCAGGGAATATCTGGATCGACTATGTTCTGTTTGGTTTGATTGGACTATTCATTTACCCTCCAGTCATGTTGTTAGGTGTAGCAGGAATGGATTTTACATCCAAAAAAGCAGTTGGTACTGCCGCTGGTTTTATTGGGTTATTTGGGTCACTAGGACGCACCGCACAAGGGAAAGGAATCGCGGTTTTATCAACAAATTATTCCTGGGATGTTGCCCTTGGAGCAATTCTTGTTTCCACTCTCATTGCAATTTTCCTATTGATTTTTAGTTGGAATCTGCGTCCTCGAGGTTAAATCAATTGACGAACGAATTGTTTGGAATTCAATTTACGTGTTATGAATCTAGGCAAAAAAATCTCAATCGGAATCATTGGAATCATCGCTGTCCCACTTGTATTGGCAATATTTTTACCATCAAGTTACCAAGTGGAAAGGACAATTGACATTACAAAACCAGCAAGCGAAGTGTTTGCATTCATTCGATTGTTAAAGAACCAAGACCAATACAGTGTATGGGCAAAACGTGATCCTGATATGAAAAAGATTTTTAAAGGGGAAGACGGCACTGTTGGTTTTGTATCTCGATGGGAAAGCCAAGTGAAAGATGTTGGTGTAGGTGAACAAGAGATCAAAATGATCAATGCCGAGACTTTAGAGATGCAAACCGAATTACGATTTTTTGAACCATTTGAAGGAACAGAAAGAAGTTATATGAAAGTTTCTTCTTTAGATCCAAAAAAATCAAAAGTAATTTGGGGGTTTGATGGATCTATGCCTTATCCATTTAATTTGATGTTACTTTTTATGAATTTTGAAGAAATGATTGGGAATGATTTTGAAGAAGGACTTTCCAATTTAAAACATGTATTAGAAAAATAAGGTTTATTTACCCTTTGAACAAACAAAATATCTATTGGCAACTCTACCAAGAGGATCCTATCATCAAACCAGGATTTCCATCTCCAATCCTGGCAGATCCTAGTTTTTTATTTCCTGAATCTTGCCCAGATGGTCTGTGGCATCTGTTTGCACATAACATCTTCGGTGTGTTAGAGTATGTTTCCGAAGATGGTATCCATTGGAAAAAAAAGAAATCCATTGTTCGTAATGCAATGCGACCTTTTATCTATTTCGAAGATGGAACTTATTATTTGTATTATGAAAAATACAAATTTTTACATGTCCTCATGTCTTGGTTTCCATACCGTAAATGGAAATCAAAAATTGAAGTGAAGACGAGCAAAGATTTAGTCCATTGGTCAACTGCTAAAACTGTTATCGTACCAAAATTTCCATTTCATAAAGATGCAAACTTCGGTGATTCCGTAAGTAACCCATGTCTTGTGAAGTTTGGAAATAAGTACAGAATGTACTTTTCATCATCTCTTGTAATGATTCCGGATTGTGGTTTTTGTGAACCAAAGTACATTACGGTTGCTGAAGCCAGTTCCCCACTTGGCCCATTTTCGTATTTTTCAGATCCTATTTTAGCACCTAACGATATGGATCCATTTTGTAATTTGGGCGCAGGTTCCATTAAAGTGATCCCTTGGAAAGGTAGATACTTAGGGTTTCAGAATGGAATTTTTTGGAATCCAGTGAGGAAGGAATCTTGTTCGGCAATTCTATTTTTACAAAGTGAGGATGGAATCAATTTTGAAAGGATCAACCACACTCCAATCCTTGGCCCCACAGGGCGTGGTTGGAAGGCAAGCCATGTGTATGCCTGTGATGTGAAGTATTCGGAAGCTGAAAATATTTTTATTCTCTACTTTAATGCAAGAGACAAAGCACATTGGATAAAGGGTAAAGAAGCCATTGGACTTTTTGTTGGGAAGGTAGAAGAATCAAAAGAGAATCTCAAATCTAAGTCCACTTCCAAATCAAAAAAACAAGAAAGTCGTTCCCTTAAAAACAAACCGAAAGGGAAAACAAAAGTGACCACGAAAAAGATTCCTTCAAAACCCAAAACAAAGAAGTCTAAATTCAAATGACAAAATCACTGATTGGACATTCAAAAGACTTAGGAGATAATTTTATCATTCGTCGTGTTCTTCCTGCCTTAGAAAAAAGGTCAGTGGGTCCCTTTGTTTTTTTTGACCACTTTGGACCTGTACCTGTTGTCACGGGTGAAGAACTTGTTGTCCGAGCCCATCCTCACATTGGACTTGCTACCATTACATTTTTGTATGATGGAGTGGTCACACACCGAGATAGTTTAGAAGTAGAGATGGACATTCGGCCCAATGAAACCAATTGGATGGTTGCCGGGTCTGGTATTGTTCATAGTGAACGATCTAAGTTTGATCCAAAATATGAAGTATTAGAAGGAATACAAACTTGGATAGCACTCCCTAAAGAGAAAGAACAAATATCCCCAAGTTTCCAACACCTTTCCGAAACAGAAATCCCTGTGATGAAACAAAAAGGACTCATATTTCGTTTGTTAGGTGGAAGGTTTTTGGATTTAGAATCATCTGCCGTTGTACATTCACCACTTTTTTATGCAGACATCGATGTAAAAATGGATGCTGACCAAATAGAATGGCAACTTTCTCCTGAAGAAGAAGCTGGGTTGTACATTGCGCGAGGTGCCATCGAATCAGAAGGTGAATCTTATGCGGTTGGAAGTATGGTTTTATTTGAAAAAGGTACAAAAGTTTCTTTCAAAGCAAAACAAAACAGTCGTTTGATGTTACTTGGAGGGGAACCTCTGAAAGAAAAACGGCATTTGTATTGGAACTTTGTCGCTACAAGCCAGGAATTGATTGAATCTGCTAAGGAAAGATGGGCAAAGGATGAATTTCCAAAAGTTCCAAACGAAACAGATCGGATTCCTTTACCCAACTAAATTTTATTTTTTATTTTAAAGCATCTGCTGCTTTTTTATATTCTTCAGCTTCAGCACGGAACTCTTTTGCAAGATTCAAACAATGTTCTTTGAATTTTGCTTCGGAAACTGCTTTCCCGCCTTTATTGCCTGCCATCTTTTCGTGGCGTTTTGCATTTTCTTCTTTTTCTTTTGCCATTGCATTTAGGTAAGAACGTGCAGCTTGTTTACTTTCTGGGGAATTTGCCTCTTTTATCATCAAATTCTCTAATTCAGACAACGCAAATAGCGAAGTGGAAGCTAACACGAGTAAAATGGAAATAAGTTTTTTCATAGAACCTCTCTACACTCCATTATACCAAATGAATCAAAAAGTCAATAGGTCTTGTTATTGATATTTTACAGTATCGGTGCCACTGGACATAAAAGCAAGTTTTGTCCCAGGGGTTACAGTTGCATGAATCGTCTCAGAAAAACCGGAAGCAGTCACAAAAAACGTTTCTCCAGTTCCAACTGTACGATTTAGTTCTGGAAAATAAATGGATCCAGAAACAGTGAAAAAAATGCCAAAACATGCTGGATCAGATAACGGAGTAAAGGTGAAGTTTTGCGCTTGGTTAAACTCCCAAGATTCAAGTCTGAATTTGTCATTTGAAGTGAATAGATATCTAGGAAAAGGATGATAAGTAATTAGTTCTTTTTTAAGTTTTTCATCTCCAATTGATTTTGAAAAATTCAATACGGAGAAAGCCTTTTCTAAATGTAATTCTCTGGGTTTGCCATCGTCCCCAATTCTTCCGTAATCATAAACTCGGTAAGTTGAGTCAGAAGATTGTTGCACTTCTAAAAGTAAAACACCACCGCCTATCGCGTGTATGGTCCCTGGATTTAGAAGGAATACATCACCAGGTTTTACTTTCCATTTTTTAAGAACAGATTCTCCTAAGTTTTCTTTTACAAGTGCTTCATATTCATTTCGGTTTGTGTGAATGTCAAATCCTACAACGAGTTCGGCCCCAGGATCTGCTGATAAAACATACCAACATTCTTTTTTACCATTGGACTGCGGATCATATTTGAGCGCATAATCATCGTTTGGGTGAACCTGGACAGAAAGTTTTTCTTTTGCATCAATGACTTTTACGAGAAGGGGTAAACCTGAATTGGAAAATGGTTTTCCTAATACTTCGTTTGGTGCTTTTTTGATGAGTTCGGTGAGTGGAAGATTTGAAAATTCTGGATTTTGGATTTTGGAAACATCAGAACCATAAACGGAAACTTCCCATGATTCTCCAATGGGTCCTTCCGGGATACTTCGTCCCATTTTTGATTCCAGTTTCCTGCCACCCCAAATTTTTTCTTTATAAATTGGGGATAGAAATACGATTTTTGGAATCCTCTCCATTGGTTTCCTTTTTAGACAGCGGTCTTTGTCCGTAAAGGGATATTTTTATGGATGAGAAGTTTCACCCGTAGGATTTTTTTCTTAAAATGTGTGAAGGAATCAGGACGAAATTTGGAAAGATCAAATTCAAATATTTTGGATGGGAGAAGAGTCGATACTGGGAATTCTACATTGAGTTTTCTATACCCTTTATAACTACCACGGCCATTACATGCAGAACAATGTGGGTCACTTCCCATACAATCACGACATACAATCCGAACGGTAAGTGGGATTACAGCAATCACAGGTCGCACAGTTTCCGATTCTTTTAAATCAATCACCAAATCATAATCAATGCCAGTAACTTTCCTACGATCTTTATTGCGAAACCCTTTTCTCATTAGCCCACGTTTCGCAAGGTCAATGATCCCTGTTGTAAACCGTACACGGGACACAGGTAAAACAATTGGATGTTCTTCTAGTTTTCGTTTTAAAAATGCTTTTGCATAATTCTTTTTGAACTCATCATCATACTGTTTTCGTGAATCTCCAGTAAGAGTTTGGTATGCAAAATAAATGGTTTGGAACTTGGCATAAGATCCAGAGATGGGATTGTCGGGGTGGTAAAGTTTTGCAAGACGACGGAAAGAAGATTTAATCTCTTCCGTCGTAGCTCCAAAGGGGATTTCTAATGCTTCGTATAAATTGGTGTTTTGTGGTGGCATTACTGAACAAATCCCACCTAATTTCAACTACGGCTCTTCGAAATCTCCATTCACAGAGATTTCCATTACGGATTCAGAAACCATTTTTGTTTCGAGTTTTCCTTTTGCTTGGATGTAACGATCAATATTTCTTGCTACTTCACGGAGCCTGTCACGGTAAGCGGTTGCCAATCGAATTCTTTCCCATGGGCTTTGGATTTTTTCCAATTCATAATTCAGAGTGTTGTCGTCAGCGTTTGTAACAGTGCGTACGGAAAGGATTAGTCCTTTCACTCCGCCAGCTGTACTGTTTTTGAGTTCGCGGTAGGTTGTGACTGGGTCTTTTCCTTTCTCTGTTAGAGACTTACGTGACCAAAAGGAAAGTTCATCAAGGGAAAAACCACCACCTTCAGCACCTCCGCCACCTTTGAGTTTCATTACAAAACGGCTGTGCATCACATAACGTGGCTCATAAGGTAAGTGGATTTCACGTGCACTGGAAACTTGACCATAACGACTGTCTTTGATTTTTTTCTCAAAGCTAAGGAACTTGATCTTTTCATTGATCATGGCGTGATAATCATCCACTTCCTTACCGATACGATCGATTTTTTGTTGTTGTTTGGCATTATATGGGATGAGAGCGATGCTTCCATCTGGATTTAATTTGTGGGAATCTGCTTGGCTCACAGGTTCATTTTTTTCATCCGCGGCAAAAAGACCAACGGTGAAGAGGAAGGTAAAAATTAAGACAAACGAGGTACGCATAAGAACTCCCAGATAGTAAACTCTATATCTATTTTCGACTTTTGAAATGAAATTATTAATTTGTTAAAAATAAGGTTGAACAAAAAACGTAAAAACAGGAGGCTTGCGGTAGGTCTCCCATGGAAATAAATCTGAAAAAGAATGCAGACGCTTTTGTGATCAGCATTTCCGGAAGTTTGGACATTTACACTTCCTTGGATTTTAAAAACTTCCTAGAAACCAATATCCCAAACCAACCTTCAAACAACCTCCACGTCATCATCAATTTAGAGAAATTGAACTACATTGACTCTTCTGGGATTGGAATGCTCATCAAACAGCTGAATTATGTCCAAGAATTGCAAGGGAAGTTCTCCATTGCCAATATGAAACCAGCAATTGAGAAGGTATTTAAGGTAGCAGGGCTTACCAGTTACTTCCAAACCATTGGGGAAGACGAATACCGCGAAAAATACGCGGTATAATCAATCCTTTTCGTCCAAACGGTTTTCGACAACAAACGCATCCCAAATCCCCCAAAAACGACCAACAGAGTTTTGGCTCGGTACTAAATCTACGTAAATTTTGCCATCTGGGTATTCCGAAGGTTCTAGTGGGATTTCTACAGGATTCTGGAAACCCTTCGTACGTTCCGTCAGAATGGCACGTTTGGGTTTTCCATTCACAAAAATCTGTAATTTTCTAGGTTTGAACTTTGATCCCCTCAGTGGTTTGTACATCGTTAAGTCCAAATACAGGTATACTGTGGACTTTGTATCACTTCGTTTTTCTAATAAAAAACGAAGTCCTGACTCGGGCACCATCCGGCAAATGGAATCTTGTAATCCCAGGTAGGGACCATCTGGTTCTAATTCGTACGACTGGTAGATGGCCCAAGTTTTCAGTTCGGGGAAGGTAGAAATGTCTTCAGGTAATAATCCTTCCTCCAATCCAAATTCCTGTTTGGGAATTTTAGAATCGTCTGCGAAGAGTGCACCTATCGTTGATAAAAAGATTGCCGTAAAGAGAAGGATTCGTAGTTTCAATGGTAACACCTATTCCAAGTATCGGATTACGAGACAAGTCCCCCTTTGAAAATTATTCGCTCTTTAGAATCGATCCAAAATGAATTCCAACAAGGCTCTTCTTTGACACTTGGAAATTTCGATGGAATCCATGTTGGCCACCAAACACTTTTGTTGCGGACAGTGGAAAAAGCCAAGGAACTTGGAATCCCTTCGGTTGTTGTTACCTATTATCCAAACCCAGCAGTTGTGCTTGGGAAAAAACCAAATTTTAAATACCTCTCCTCGGAAAAAGAAAAAGAGGAACTCATTCGTGGGTTCGGGATTGATTACCTCATCGTTTTAGATTTTACCATCTCACTCTCGAAGATGTCTGCGGAGGACTTTTTAGAAAAAATTGTGATCCAAACTTTACATGCCAAACACATAGTAATTGGATATAATCATTTTTTTGGTGCTGAAAGAAGAGGAGATTTTACTCTTCTTGATTTTCACAAAACTAACTATGGTTATTCGGTTGAATTAAGAGAAGCAGTTTTAAAAAAAGACAGTAAAATTTCATCCTCTCTCATCCGAGGTTTTCTCGACAAAGGAGAAATGGAAGAAGCAAAGATATTACTAGGACGAAATTATCATATCTCTGGAACCGTGGTGGAAGGTGCCAAACGTGGGCGTACCATTGGATTTCCAACGGCAAACCTCCAAGTTCCAAGTGATAAACTTTTACCATCGGTGGGTGTGTATGCTTGTTTTGTGAAGTTTGATGGAAAAGATCACAAAGGAATGGTAAACATTGGATTTAATCCCACCTTTGACGGGTTAGGTTTACATGTAGAAGTAAACATCTTTGATTTTGAAGGAAATTTATACGGACAAGAAATCGAATTGGAAATGGTAAAAAAAATCAGAGACGAACAAAAGTTTAATGGGATTGATGCTTTAAAAAATCAACTTAACAAAGACAAAGAAATAAGCTTAAAAGTTTTGCAATTATAAACTAAATTCGTCACTTCGGTGAACTCAGTGACCTGCTTTTGGAGTGGAGTAAGGAGTTGAAGTGTAGGTGTTGGTGATTGAAAAAGGCCTGGTTATTGTTATGTGGGCGCCTCGATTTGGTATTGAATTCATAATTCTGTAAGTTGCTCGACCGCGCTTTCCGCTCCAATCTTTCCTGATCTAATTTCTGTTTCGAATGCATTGTTAGTCGGGAAAGGATTTCCGCTTCAATCGCTGGCGCTAGGATGTTATTTTGAATTAGACTTTTACTACGTGGTATATTTTTCCTTTCCGTTTGATTTTACCAACAATTGATTTGTGATTGGATTCTTTTTCTAAGATGGTATCGAGAGAGGTTTTGGAAATGGCCCAATCTTCTTTTAATGCATCAAAGTAAAAACCACATTCCTGTTTGTCAGAATTTTTCATTAGGATGACATGTTTCTCTTTGGATTCCCCTTCTTCCATGAGGATAAATCCAGGGCCTGGGAACATAGGAATCAATTTATCTTTGATTTTGATTTGTTTTTTGAAAGCAGGAATATTTCGTATAATTCTGTATGGTTTTTTCGGTAGAAGGAAATGTACCCCTTCTAACACATAGCATACGAATGTTAGTTTTCCACTGTTATGGTTTTTGAGGTTTCCTTTTGATGGAAACTGACTATTTTCTTGTGGGATTTCTTTTTTTTCCACCATGTGGTGGGCAATTTTTGTAATTCGGTTTTTTAAAGCAGAATCTAAAAATTCTATTTTGTCTTCGGATTTGATTTTATCTAAGATGTGGTAAAGGGAATCAAATTCTTTTTGTTTGTATTCATTTTTGATTTTGAATTTGAGGATTTCTGCACTGAGGCGTTTACTTCGTTGTAAAAAATAGGGAGACTCATTTGATTCCGAACATTGGATGAGTTTATCAGACAAACTCACTAATTTGGAAATTTGTTCGTTCACTTGCCGTTCCAAACCCTCCAAATGGACGAGTTCTTCCTCCAACTTCACTTTCGTTTGGAAGAACTCATCTGCATCCAGAATTTTTTTGGTAGGTTTCATTCGAAATCTTAGTTCGCAAACTTACGCTTTTTAATCGATAAAATGATTCCAACAGCAGTCATTGCCATTACTAAGTGGGATCCACCATAACTCATAAAAGTCAGTGGAACACCTGTTACTGGGAGGAGTCCTATCACAATTCCTACATTGATGGCGATATGAAAAAAAATCATCGCAACAATCCCCGCTGCAAGGAGAGATCCAAACCTGTCCTTACTTTCAAAACTGATTTGTAAGCCACGCAAGGGAATGGACATCAAAAAGAATAGTAACAAGACACTTCCAAAAAAACCAGTTTGTTCGGCCCAAGAAGCAAAGATAAAGTCAGTTCCTGATTCGGGAACATGGGGGATTCGTCCTTCTGTCATCTCTCCATGGAATAGTCCTTTTCCAAAAACCTTCCCTGATCCTACAGCTGGTTTGGAGGCACGGAGTTGGTAGCCTGCTCCTTGTTTGAATTGGTCTGGGTTTAAAAATGCAGTGAGTCGGATCACTTGGTTTTCTCGGAAAGGAATCGATTTGTGAACCGCAATCGCAGAAAGAACAGAAAGCCCAAGGATACCAATGGTGATATAATAATTTCTAAGATGACGCGAACCACGTGCAATCCGTATAAAAATCATCACTAAACTAATGAGTGTTAATGTACCGCCGAGACCAAACATAAATGCTTCATTGGATAAAATTTTATATCCAATACTTGCGTATTCATCTTTTACAATTTCTGCTGCTTCACGTATCATTTGTAAGTTTTTTGGATTCTCTATTCCTGGAAGAGTGAGACCCGATACTTTTTTTCCATCTAAAATCAGCCAAATTTTTCCTTGGAGTTGGTTCACAAGTGATACAAGTTCTGTTTTGTTGTCTTTACGTAATAAGTCAATGAGTGGTTGAACAAGTGTCAGTTGTGAGTATGCTAAGTACATGGGAACCATAAGGGAAATTCCACCGAAAGTGAGTAGTGATCCAACATGTAGGATATCGGCCCCACCTAAGTACAACATAGTAAATAACATTGGTAAAAAGGAAACTGCAGTTCCAAAGTCTGGTTGTAAAATGATGAATAACATCGGAACCAAACAAATGATAAACGGAATGATCAAAACTGTAATTTTGTGCATTTCCTTTTCTTTCATCACTAAGTACTGGCCGAGTAAAATCACAGTTGCCAATTTTGAAAATTCAGATGCTTGGAGAGTGATGGGACCCAGTTTTAACCAAGATCTGGCACCACGTCCAGATGGTAGGTAACCAATCCCAGGGATGAGTGTAATGATGAGAAGGAAAATGGAAAATAGGTAAATGAAAAGAGCATAGGAACCAATCAATTGGTAATTGATCCTCGACATAAACCACATTGCAATGAGTCCCACAAACACAAAGGAAAATTGTTTGTACCAACGACCAAGTCCATCTGCTGTATTAGCTTCTTGCGTGTAAAGAGTGAGAACTCCCGCCATCGCAACTAACACAACGGAGAAGATTAAAAAATAATCGAGTTTTTCTGTATTACGATCAGCCATTAAAATGCCTCTTGTTCGACTGGTGCTTCTTCTTCCATAGTTTTGGCACGGGATCTATCAGTTCGTGGGAAAGATCCAGGTGGGAAAGCTGCTTTAAAAACTTCCCTTGCTGCAGGCGCTGCAGATGCTGCACCACCAACTCCATATTCAACGAACGCTGCAACTAAGATCTGTTTTTCGACAGGTGCATTCACAGGTGCATACCCAATGAACCAAGCATGGTTTGAGGATGATGCTCCTCTGCGTCTTGTTTGTGCCGTTCCCGTTTTACCTGCAATTTCTGGTAACGTTGGTGAATTGAGAACACCAGATGCAGTTCCAGAATACCCAACCAAATACAATCCTTCTTTTAATGCTTCCACAGTGGATTTTTTGAGTGGAATATCACGCAAGATAGTTGGTTCTGTTTTTTGGATGAGAGAGTTGTCAAGTGGGCTTCTAATTTCGGACACAACGTACGGTTTGTATATTTTCCCATTATTCACCACTGCCATATAAAACAAAGCCATCTCAATGGGTGTAACGGATATAAAACCTTGTCCGATCGATAAGTTGACAGTATCCCCATCAAACCATTTGTTACCGTAAGTTCTTTTTTTCCAATCGGAACTTGGGATAAAACCTGTAGCCTCTCCAGGTAAATCAATTCCTGTTTTTTTATCCAAACCAAATAACCGAGAGTAGGCGAGAATTGGCTCAGCACCTAATTTATAACCAAGTTGGTAAAAATACACTGAATTTGATTTTTCAAGTGCTTGTGCTAAATTGAGTTCCCCATGGTTTTTTTTGTCCCAGTTATAAAACACTTGGTCCGGAACCCCTTTAAAGGTTGACTTTAAGGTAAAACTTGCTGGGCAAGAAAAGGTTTGTTTGGGATCAAAATTGATTTTATGTTCACTTTCCATGGCAGCAAGTCCCACCAAGGTTTTGAATGTGGAAGCTGGTGGGAACCTGGACTGGATGGCTAAATTTAGAAACCCACCATTGTTTGTAACACGAGTGAAGTGATTGGAACGTTCGAGTTTATTTTTACCAGACAAAATATTGGGATCATAGGAAGGGTTGGAAGCCATAGCCAAAACTTCGCCAGTAGTCGCTTTGATTGCAAGTACTGTTCCCCTAACACCCTTTAGTGCTTTGTAAGCAGCAATTTGCATATCCCTATCAATTGTGAGGATTAAATTATTACCTGGAACTGAATGTTCGATGACACGTTCTTCTTCGATATTTCCTTCTGTGTTTCGTTTTTGGATGCGAAATCCGTCTTGGCCACGAAGTGTTGTGTCGTAAAGGGATTCGATCCCACCTTTTCCAATCAATTGGTAAGTTTTGATTTCTTTTTCTTGTAAGTCACTTGTGGTTGGTTTTCCCACATAACCTGTCACATGCGAAAGGGCAGGTCCCATGTGGTAAACACGTGCAGGCGAAGAAACAAGATACACATACCGATTGATATTGTCTAAAACTAAAATTCTTTCTTGTTGTTCCCTGGAGATTCCTTCGAGTAAAACAAATGGTTCTCTGGATCGGATTTTTTTAATCAAACGTGATTCTTGTAATTCTTTTTCGTAATAAACGATCGGAATCGAAAGAGCCTCACAAAATTTGTAAATGAACTCTTTAACTTTTTTGGCATCGTTTTTGAGTAAACTAGTATTCAAAATCACATCAAGAGATGCGGAATTAGATACAAGAGGTTGGCTTGTTTCTGGTGTTAAAAAGTTTCGATCAAAAATATTTCCACGATCTGCAGGAATCGATTCACTTCGACGGACAAACCGTTCGGCTTTGAGAGAGTTTTCACTCCCTTGGACAATCTGTAAGTTAAATAATTGTAAAATATACGCAGTTAACGTAAATACAATCATCCCTGTAAAAAAGTACAATCGTTTACGGAAACTTGCTTCTAAACGAAACTCAGATGCCGACTGGCTCATTGCCGCACCTCATCTCCATCCAATCGATATGCCCATGAGAATAAAAAGAATAATGCAGGTCCTAAAAACGCATTATAAAGTGAAACATATAAAAAGGAATAACTATGGTTTGAGTGAAAGAACATTAAGAAAAGTAAGTAAGTGATTAGTCTTGATACAAAGGTGAGTCCCAAAACATAAATTGTGATGGAGATATAATTTTCTGTATAAGAACTTCTAAGACCTTTTCCCACGATGTAACCAATGATTGCATAGGAAAAAGAATGAAGGCCAATTTTGTAATACACAATATTGTCACCGCCAATCTCACCACCAAGTGCAGTATCGGTGAGAAGGCCTCCGAAAAATCCTAACCAAAGTCCATACATAGGTCCTTTTCTAAGTGCAAAGAACACTACAAAAATGACCATAAAATCAGGACGGATTGCATTACCTAATTCGAATACATTGGAGCCATTTAGAAAATGAGCGAGTAACATTCCTATGATGATAAATAATTTATCTAAAATCATGGATTCACCTCCTTAGGTCCCTCAGTGTTTTGGGGAGAAGGAGAAGGTTCTGAAGGCGCCGTAGGATTTGAGCTTGGATTCGTACGACCTGTGTTTGGTGTACCAAATGTACTTGGGTTTCCAAAACCTTGTGTTCCTTGTTTTTTCTCTTTTTTATTATAATCTTTTTCTTTAGGGAAATCAATTTCACCAAAGTATGGCCCTTCAATTTGAATAGTTTTTTCAGCAGGCCACTCTTCTCGCCATTTTTCAGGCAATTTTTTTAAGACAATCACGTGTAATAATTTGTCGAATTCAACAAACGGACGTAAGATGGCAGTTTTAAAGGAACCATTCCTTGGTCCTTCTTCGATGATGGTTCCCACTGGAATGCCTGGAGGGAAAACTCCCGATCCACCGGAACTAAATACGGCTTTTCCAATTTTACTAAACCCTTCTGTAAACATAGTGTTTGTCGAAGTTGGTGGAGGGTTTGGTCCCATGGGAAAATTGCCAATGGCTTTCGGATCAATCACAATCCCTGAGTCAATATAATCCAACAATACATCTGTTCCGCGACCACTGTTTCCATTGAGTGAAGCCCATAAATTGGTTCCAGGGATTGAGACTCCCATTGAAAAATTGGAATTGATGATGGGTTGAATCACCGCAGATCCTTTTGAAACTGCAATGATCTTTCCAACAAGGGCTTCGGTGAATTTGCCTTTTTCATCTAACGCACGTGCTACGACAGGCATATAAGGTTTGATCCCGGATTCTGACCCTTTGTTGATGATGATGGTACGATAAATGGCATTCAAACGAACGCTGAGAACTTCTGCACGAACCGACGGATATTCGGACCTGAGGGGAAAGTTTAACTCTTGTCTGAGGATCGCATTTTCAGCTTTGAGGCGTTCTACGTCTTTGGAGAGTTGGCGGTATTCTTCCATTACGTTCAAACAAGAATCACGCTCTTCTCTTACCCGTTCGAAGGACTCGAGTTTATTATAACTACTTTTGATGAGGGATCCAAAGGAATCAAAGGACCCAGAAAAAAAGTCGCCTACACCCTGAAAGCTGGCAATCCCTCTTACCATGAAGTTGCCGTTCCAAATTAGGGAAGTAAAGGAAAACAGGAATACGAAAAGTAGGGAGAACAATTCGTCATTTTGATTGATGCGATTCCACTTCATGGACTTATGTCACATTAATTTTCGTGGAAAGAATATTTCAAGCGAGAATCGGAATTGGTCCGTTTTTCATTCAAGAAGTTTTTCACCTTTGGTTTGGGCGGAAAAAGAAGGTGGAACCTGTCTCCATTTCCACACTGCCGTGGATGGATTGGAAACCTTTGGGTTCTCTGAACACCGTGATCTTGGTTTGGATTGGTGTGCCCGTGTTTCGTTTGGTTGGACTGAACCTAATTCTGACCTCGCTTAGGCCTGGATCGACTACTTGTGCTAAGTAGGAATCCTTTCCCCAATGGACGAGAACAAACTCTCGCACCCCAAAGACTGGTGATGTTTCACGGGCCGTTCCCAAAAATTTAGCCACGAGGGATAAAAAGGTCAGATCTTCCTCCCTGCCAAGTTGTGACACAAATTGTAAGAGGTGGGCACGTAAGTATTCTTTCGCATGGTTGTGAGCGAGAAGGACTCGGTGGTGACGGTCCAATTGGTTGTAAAATGTTTGCAGGAGGGAACGTTCCATTTGGTTACACCCCGCTCGGAATGCTAGGCGGTCGAGGCGTTTACGATGCATTTGGACGAGTTCATACCTGTGGGTGAAGTAAGCACTGATCCGAAAGGCAAAGTAAAAAAATAAGAGAAGGCCTACCAGTTGTAAGAGAACTAATTCAGGATTTCCCTTCCAGATCCAAACTGGTTTTTCCGAAAACATTGTTTGTTAGACGAAAGGGAATCGAATTAACACCAAGGAGACTTTATTCTTGGATTGGATGTTCAATGTTTGATGGAAGAATACTTGTAAACGGAAATACTAGCATTTTCAATTTTTGATTTTAGGCTATACGCTTTTGCAATTTGACCCAGTTGAATTGGTGCACCGGAATACCGACTTTGGATGATGCTGATTTCGGTACCTGAGTTGAGTTTCTCAATTTCTTGGCTCATTTCGATCAACGATTTTTCTTCAAAGGTTAGAATATTTTTACCTGACAGATACAAATCAGAAAGACTCATGAGAGCCCCCATATCACGTATAAGAACAACTTCAGTTTTATTTTGTTTTAATAATGTGTAGTTTAAATCATAACCCTTATAGATTAAAAAGGAAAAATTGAAACTCAGGATGAGAGTGACAATACTCCAACCATAAAGAAGTCCGAATCCGATTTTTTTGTTTAACGTATCCAGATGAACCGTATGGAAAGTCAGAATCACGAAAATTGGATATAAAAAATAGGCAAATCGTAATCCTAAATAATAAGTTGCCGATGTTGGTGAAACAAGTATTAAGATGGGAAGAGCCCAAAGGAATGTATATAGAAATTTAATTTCAGAACTTTGTTTTTGATACTGATGGAATCGGAACTGAAACAAAGCAAATACCAAAATTGGCATCTGAAACAACAGAGGGTTAAAATAAAATGGAGAATAATAAAATAAATTTCGAATGAGACCAACAATTCTTTCTCCAAACGAAACATAGTGAATTGGATCAAATGCTTTAATCCCAAGTGGATGGTGTACCAATACTTGATTGAGTAACAAAATAGGAAGAATACTCGAAACAATACCAAAGATTGCAATTTTCACTTGGCTCATTGGATTTTTGATACGATCCACTGAAAGATTGTAAATAGCCAATGGATATACCAATACATTCACACATGTTTCTGGTCTGAATAAAAACAGAAGTCCAATACAAAAACCACTCATCCAAATTTGTAGTTTGTTAGGTTTTAATAATAACCTATAAATAGCAAAGAGGAATAAAAATCCTGTCAGTATATGCTCTTCTAAATCAAAAACAGAGGTTCCATACGAAGTTCCAAATCGAATTAGGAAAAGCGAAAGTATAATTTTCCAAAAATCCAACTTGAGAATTTTTCCAATTTGAAACATCCAATAGAGTATAAATCCAACAAGTATATGTTGGAAAACCATAATCCCAATTTGCCCCGCAAAAATGGTTGGGAAATACATAATATAAGAAAGTGCGTATGGAAATAGATAATAACAGGATTCGTTTTGTATTGTGATCACACCTGTTTTTTTTGTTTGAACAAAATTAGGATCAAATTCTTTCCCTGGATAGGAGCAGGTAATATCTTTAAAATTTTTAGATTTTAAATCTTGGATTTGGATCCATTTGAATCCGGCATCACCGTAAAAATGGAAATCAAATCCGTAAAATGTTTTTGGATCAATTTCGCTATTTAATTCGATCAGATTTTTTTTATGAATTTTATGGATTTGGAAGATTCCAATTAAAAATGAAAAAAAAGTGGAAAAAACAATCAGTAAAAGAACAATTTTTTTTTCATTCAGGGATTGGAATTTTATCATTGTATTGCAATCAAATTGGTTCTGAGATTAATTTTGATGATCTGTTGGAACTTAAATTTAGTTTCCTTGGATCTGCAAATCATTTTATTCCATCTTCTCGTTTTATGGTTTTTCTGTTCGATGGAGTACTGAATTACAAATTCCAACTAAAAGTATTTCACTTTTAGTTGGATAGGCAAAAAAACTACATTTCAATCATGGAAGAGCAAATACAGGTGCAGGTTTGATATCGCAACTTAAACCGACTGTCACAAAATTATCTAATACGAGACCAAAGGCATAGATTTGTGTTACACATTTGTCTACGCCGTCCTTTAGATAGTATTTATTATCTTCAAGTCCAGCAGCGATTGGAATCAGTGCCCCATTTAATAAGTTGGCTAATAAGGATGCAGAAGTGTAACTGAATGAAGAAGAGGAAGATGAGGACGATGTTGACCTAAAATAGAGAGTGTCGATTTGTGTCCCCGCGCTTACCAGTTTTTCGAGTGCTTCTTTGCCGGTGATGTTTTTAGAACTGAGACCGCCAATCACTGGTTGGTTGCAACAAATCAAAAATCCGAAAATTGAGATTAGAAACAGTTTTGATGTTAGGTTTTTCATATATGCAAACATTTTGATATATGATAGATTCTGTCAAAAGGAAAATACCACAAAATGCGGGTGAGGTGATAAAATGAGATAGCCACCTAACTCGATAGAAAAGTTTATCAAAATTACGCGACTAGATGCATAAGAAATTCTTTAGTTTTGCTATGTTTTTGTTTCCTCAATTGGAAAACCATAGTATGATGCGGAATATAAGTTAAGCTAGAAAATCAAAAGAGGTTATGGAGTCAATATCTTTGGGTTTGTAATTGAGAATGTTTCCAGATTCTGTAAGTTTCAGCAACTGTAGGTTAGGAGGTGGGATCAGACAATCAAAGATCAATTGCGGATGCAATTCAAATGCATTCATAACCGAAAAAATCATGTTAATTGCTACAATCTCTCCCGTTTTTGGGATTTACATCCACCTATCACCTACTTCCACCCCCTAACAACTACCCACCAACTGTTAACCACTTGTTGTGGGCTCGTCGAACCAAATGTAACACGATATTCCTATGAGACGAATTTATTTGTTTGTCAAAATTGATATGATCTTTAACGCTAGTTCTATGAAAATTAAATCGAATATTCTACTCTCTATATTTTGTTTGTTTTGCTTTCTTTTGGTTGGGAATTGTGGAACTTACATGAAATACACAATGCAAGGAAACCAAGATATGTATGTGATTGGACCAGAAGACAGTCATATTTTTCTTGATGATGAAAAAATTGGTGAATCCTTTATCATTAAAGATGTAGGTTTTCCTAAAAAAGATGTTGTAGAAAAAAGAACAGTAAGAATCGAAAAAAATGGATATGCTCCACAAGTAATCGAATTAAAAAAAGGTACGAATAAATGGATCTGGGGAAACTTTTTGTTTTTACTCGGAGCACCCATTGGATTTGCAATTGATTATGTAGCGGGTGTTTTTGAAAGTTTTACTCCACTCAATATTAAAGCAGATTTAATCCGTGATGAAAAACACAAAGTTGATTTAAATTCACCAACTCAGAAAAAATACAAAGCGGTTCTAGATGAGTCATCAAAAACTCCGGTCGTGATTACTTTCGCGAACCTATCTTCCGTTGAGATTGAAAAATTAGATGAGAAAGGAAATGTTATTCCTAATGCCAACGATGAATACAAATCTATTTTTCAAAACGATGCTAACGTAAGAACCGTAAGTCCTGGTACTTACCGAATCAAAGGTGTGTATCGAACTACAAGGTCTACTTCAAGAACGATTACTACCTATACGGCAAAAAAAGGTGGAGAAATGATTCTTACCATTCCAGGCGGAGGAGCTGGCGCGTTTTGTGGACTCATCGACAAAGAGAAAAAGGCTACATCCTTTCGTTTCATCCATATCAATGAAGCGAATGCTAAATCATTAGAAGGATTTTTGCCAAGAGCTCAGCTTTCCAATCGCATCGCTGGTAGTTGTGATGGAATCTTTGGACTCCAAGACCTACTCACTCAGTAATACAATACTAGGATGGCATACATTCTCGCACCTAGCAGGATGTATGCCTTAGATGGTGCACTGATTCGATTTTACAAAATCGCAAATTTGATCCAAAATCTTTTTCAAACTCGCCTATGATTGGATTCGTAAGGAGATGAGTATGAATCCAATCATAAAATCAGAAGGGATCATTCAGATCGGTATCATTACCGAAAAACTGATAGAATCGAAGGAGTTCTTCCAAAAATGGCTTGGGTGGCGAGTTAAGTTTGAATCTGAATGGTTCCTTCTTTTGTCACATCCCGAAAAAGAAGACAGAGAGATTGCATTTATGTTGCCTAACCAAACAGCCGTAAGGAAATCTTATTTTCAAAAAGCTTATACAGGTCAAGGAGTTTGGCAAATCATGCTCCCTTCGAAGTTTATTTGAAACGGGAACCAAAAGAAACTCCGATCACGGACCTTTACTTTGCTTTAAGAGATTGATTCAAACCATTCTGAACGAATCAATTTTTCTAAAACGAAGAGGGAATGAAAATGGTTCACTTGCCGTAGGAAGATAGAACTTCGAATCAGATTTCTAGAGGGAGTAAGAGGAACCAAAATTTTCCCGCGATCCGATCTCCAAATCCCAGTGTGTTCCCCAAACCCACAATCCCAGACCTAAAACATTGAACTTGGTTCAAAAATTCCCACTGGTTCGGAAATAAATTATTTGACACTGGTTCAAAAAAGACACCAAAATGTCCCAATTGTTCAGATTATGTGAAAAATGTTCCGATTCGGAGGAAATATGAACACAAAAAAAACATTCGGTTTGGTGCTCGCTTTGGTATTTGCAGGATCTTTGTCTGCACAAACACAAAGCCAGATGTTCCAAAAGGTTGGTGTGATTGGAGATTCCTTGAGCCAAGGATTCTTCGGTGTGACCGTTGAGAAAAAAACACAAGATTGGGCTTACCCAGTACTCGTATCAAAACAAGCAGGTGCCTCAGTGTCTTACAATGTTCTGAAAGGACCATTTGTAAACTTAGAAGATGTCCTTAAATGGGACTGCGGTGTTTTTTGTATCGCTGAAAGTATCATTGGGGGAAATCAGTCTACCGTATCATTGCCAACTCATGCTGGAATCACTGGTGCGGAATACACAACGGTACTCAGAACTTCTGGTCAATGTGAAGACATCACTGCCACCAAACAAGAGAAAGAATGGTACTGGAAAGAATGGTATTGGTACACATATCGTTGGGTGACAGTTGCTGATTGCCAAGAACCAGATAAGTTCCACCGATTCGGATTACGCGATGCAGGAACACAAGCGCAAGTAATGGAAAAAGTAAAACCAACCTTTCTTTTTGGTTCTGCTGGTGCTAACCATGTTCTTTGTACGGCACTTCATACTTCTACCGATTGTTTGGACGAAACACGATTCAAAAGAGACATTCGTGAATTTTTCCGAAGAATGGCTGCGATGGGAAGTTTACAAGGTGGAATACTATTTACAGTTCCAAACGTAACTGCAATTGCTTTTCTTGAAAGTTACAAAGATCCAAATGGTAGAGCAAATTATTCAGGACTCAAAGCATTTTTTAGAAATTCAGTTTCTGATCCGAACCAAGTATTGGATGCAAATGAGATAACAACCATTTCTAACTTTTTGAACATGTTGAACAATGAAATCAAAGCTCAAGGAGCGACAATGCGTTTTGCAGTGGCTGACTTACGTGTGGTCTTTGATGACATCAAAGAAAATGGAAGACCCATTCAAAGTGCTTCAGGATGGTCTCCAGGTAGTGCACGTGCCAACTGGCCAATTCCAAACCAACCAGGTGTGTTTGGTCTTGACGGAGTTCACCCGAACATGTATGGTCACTCACTATTTGCAAATGAGTTGATTAAAGCGATTAACTCTCGTTACGGATTTACAATCCCGCAAGTGAGTGAATACACTGCTTGGTATTACGATACACTCAACAGAAATCCAATTGATTTGAAAAAATTCTTAACGGAAAACATTTTCGGTCAGGCAATTTCTTGGGTAGTGTCTATCTTTACATAAGAGTTTAGAAAGATGGGTAAACGGTCAGTTGGAATTGTCGATAAGTCCTTCGGCCGTTTGCTTATAAATGAATGTATTTATCAAAATAGACTTTTTTTCCTTCCTTTCAAAATAACCTTTTAACCAGAGATCAATGATCATGATCTAGCAGAGGTTTGAAACTGAATCAAATCAAAACCAAATTTGAAATTGAAATATCCAAAAACTGGAAGCACCTCCTTTGATCTTCCCTTCAATGGAAGAAAAAATATAAGTAATAATCGTTAGATCTGAATTTGGAATCAACAAGCTTTTTCACCACCTAGAAATGCACTTTGCCTTTTGATCCGATCCATTCACAGAATGCGGCTACATTTACTTAGGATTCGAAATAAAGATAGGAATGAGGCAAAAATAGTTGATTCTTTTCTGAAGAATGTATATTTTAGACATATACATGAAACTTCCCGACTTCTCGTTTATAGAAGGTTTTGATTGGGATCAGGGAAATATTCATAAAAATTGGCTTAAGCATAAAGTAAAGGTCGGGGAGATTGAGGAAATTTTCTTTAATGAGCCGATCCTGATTGCTTACGATGAAAATCATTCAGAAAAAGAAACGAGATTTGCTGCCCTAGGAATTTCAAATGATTCAAGGAGACTGTTCGCTGTATTCACCATTCGAAATAATAAAATTAGAATTATTTCTACTAGAGATATGAGTAAAAAGGAAAAAAAAATTTATGAAATCTATCAAAAAGAAAATTCCTAAATTTAAATCCATTGATGAAGAAATTGAGTTTTGGGATAAAAATGAAGCTACTGATTATTTTAATTTTGAAAATTCAGGAAAAGTAAAATTTCCAAATCTTAAACCTTCTACTAAAATGATTTCTCTGCGATTACCTGAGTCACTACTTGAAAGACTTAAAACACTAGCCAATAAAAATGACGTACCCTATCAGTCTCTAATCAAGATATTACTTTCAGAAAAAGTGAGTGAAGAATTCAAGAAAGTCAGCTAAGTGCCTTACCACAGATTGGATTTTAAAAAAATATTTCTGGAAAAAGGTATGATTTAAGTAGAGGCTTACGAAAATACCAAGTTTGGACTGGGAAGAGTTGTTAGAACCGAACAGATTTGGTCAGGTGAAACTAATTCCTATGTTTAAAGCCTATAGAGATACAACTCTACCATTTTGTAATGCCTGAGTTAGACAAACGAGAGTTAATTTATAGAAAAGAATAATAAACTTAGAAATACAGTGCGAATTGTTGGACAAGGATACGTTATGTCATTTTGCCAATAAAAACACCAAATTTCGAAGTAGATTGCTAAAGGAAAAATATATATCCTTTGATAAAATACAATAATTTAGTGCAAAATGTCGATTTACATTTGTTAAACATTTTTGACTTTCACTAGTCTTATGGTAGATTCGATTCGCCAGACCCCAAAGGTAGCTCAGGCTCTGTTGGCACAAAACTCACGATAGGAAATTGGTAAATCGTGTCAGGCATTTAAAAATGATTCGTCATATATATACCGGAGTCATCATATGAAGAAGTTTTTTCTGGTATTCGCTTTACTGTTTACTGGTTGTCTGACTGTCCCTGAAGGTGTTGATACCGTAAAGGGCTTTGAGCTTGAGAGGTATCTTGGCAAGTGGTACGAGGTTGCAAGGTTTGACCACTCTTTCGAAAGGGGGCTTGTGGATGTCACCGCTGCATATACAAAACGCGACGATGGTGGAGTAAAAGTCATTAACCGTGGGTATGACAAGCTAAAACAGGAATGGAAAGAGATTGAGGGAAAAGCTTTCTTTCAGGATACACCTGATAGGGGATTACTAAAAGTTTCCTTCTTTGGGCCGTTTTACGGGACCTACAATATTGTTGAACTTGATAAAATCAATTACAGTTATGCCCTTGTCTGTGGTCCTGACAGGTCTTATCTCTGGATCATGGCAAGGACTCCAAAGGTTTCGAAAAAAATCACCAACGACCTTTTGGCTAAGGCATCCTCTCTTGGTTTTGATACTTCCAAACTGATTTTTGTAGAGCATTCGAGAGAGTAAGAATATCATCAAGGTATGATTCCTCAATACGCGGATTGAAACGTGCAAGTTTCCTTCTATACTTTCAAACAAAAAAAATCTTTTGTCTTTCAGTTTTTCTTATACACTCCGTAACAAATTTTCCCTGCGCCAGCGATTGCAGCGGAAATCCTTTCCTTATGCAATGCATCTTCGCATTCATTCTGATTGGAAAGATTGGAGCGAAAAGCGCGGTCACCTACACAATCAAATCTAAATTAGCTAACGAATGTGAGGCGCCCAATGGAATCAAAATCGTTAGCTAAACAAAGTCCATTGTAATGTAGACAAAATTGTATCTCTGCAAAGCACCCCTTTTCCCTAAATTGTTTAAAAATGTACGATGGGAAGTTTGATCATCCATTCACATCCCTTTCCAATTTCCGATATGACGGAAAAAGTTCCCTTTAATTCATCAACAAGTAATTTCACAAAATGGATTCCAAATCCATTACCTACTTCACCCGATGTGCCCAAGGTAGAATTTATTTTGTCTGAAAATACTTCGTTAATTTGTTCTGTTGTCATTCCGATTCCAGAATCTTTAATTCGTATCATGATTGTTTGGTTTTCTATGTTTCCGATTTCAAAATCAATCTGGATTTCACTATGTTTCGGTGAAAACTTAATTGAATTCGAAACTAAGTTTCCAATCATTTGAAGGTATTTATTTTTTGGAATTTTCCTTGTACATATATTGGGATTTATGTTTACTTTGATGGTTACTTGTTTCGTTTGCGCCTGTGCATGAAATAAACTAAACAATTGTTCGGCAAATTCTTTTATCGTGATATCATTGTTAAGCTTACCTTCATCCGTAAATTCACTTATAAGATCATTTACCAAATTCAATACGGAATCACTACTTTCCTTCATCAATTTCATGTTAGAAAAATATTCTGTCATGTCTAAATTCTCTTCTTCTTGAAGGATGATATCAGCTAATCCCGAAATACCTCCGATGGGGCCTCGAACATCATGTGCTAAAATTTTAAAATTTTTAGATAATTTGAAATTTTTTTCAGTTAGTTGATAAATGGTGTTTTTGAGTTTGATACGCTCCGTCACCTCTTTAGCAATGATTTCTAAAAGTTTGATTTTGTCTGAGGAAATTGAATTATTCTCTGTATCGATCACACAGATGGAACCTACATTTGATCCCTTTATCTGAATTGGTATTCCGTAATAGTATCTAAAATATGGACTTTGGGTGACAAAGCCTTTCTCTTTGAACCTTGGATCCGATTTTAAATCTTTCACTTCTAAATGTGCATTGTTTAAGATAGTAAATTGACAAACTGTTTCTTCCCTTGGAGTCAGAGTCGAAGGAAAACCAAAATCACCAATGGTCCACTGGTGAAATGCATCAATCAGATTGATATGTGATATGGGTGTTCCTGTGATCCTTGCTGCTAATTCCGCTAGTCCATTGAATTCCTCTTTTAATGAAACATAATCTAAATTTAATTCTGCTAATTGGAGTAAACGAGGGATTTCATTTTTGGGAATTGTTTGCATTGATTGATTCCTAATAAATTCACGATTCAAAATAGACTAAAGGAAACAGGAAATAAATTATTAAATTTCACATTTTAGTTTTCATTTGGAATTGACATTTCAATGTTTTTCATCGAATTTATTGAGTGAATCAAATAACCCAAGTATTTTTTTCTAAACAAAGACACGGATTTTCAAAGACCAAACATTGGCTGTCTTTTTAGTCGAATTGATTTACTTTTTTAAGTGGCGATGTTCACAAAAGGACTTAGAGATGGATATAAAATCAATCATTGGAAAAGCTGTGGACGAATCGATCAGTGCCATTGCCATTTCAGAACCACTTGGTAAAATCATTTTTGTCAACAATGCGTTTCTAGATTTTTTAGGTTATACATCTAAAGATGAAGTCGTAGGAAGATTTGCGAATGAGTTTTGGATACCTTCTGATCATGAAAACAATGTGACTGTTTCCCTTACTAAAACTGGTTCTTATTTTGGAGAACTGGAAGCAGTAAAAAAAAACAAATCAATTTTGAATGTTGTGGCCCAATTCAGTATTACGAGATCGTTATCGAATGAGATTGAATACATTATTTTTAGCTTTTTAGAAAGTGCAAATCGCAAAAGTATAACCGATTCGATCCGTGAAACTGAAAATTATTTTTCGCAGATCCTTGATTCCATCTCGGATTTAATCTTCTGTAAAGATTCTAAGTTCAAAATGACCTATGTGAACAAGGCCTGTGCAGATTACCTTGGACTCAAAAAATCAGATCTCATCGGTACGTATGATATTCCAGAAAACAAACAAGAGTTTATTGAAGAGTATCACAAAATCGATTCTTTTGTTTTCCAAGAAGGCAAACAAGTTAAAATAGAAAAGGAACCTCATTTAGGTAAAGATGGTTTAGTCCGTTATTTTAATACCGTCAAAACTCCTATCCGTGATCAATATGGAAATATAAATGAACTTGTTGCAGTAGCAAGAGATATCACCGATTCAGAAGACATCTTAGGAAAATTAAAATTAATCACGGAGATTACATCTGATTATATCTATACTGCAAAAATCATTAATGGTGAAATTATTGCTGATTGGAGTTCAGGGAATCTTTCAAAAATCGTAGGATATACAGTTGAGGATATTGGAAATATCGGAGGTTGGATCAATATCATACATCCAGATGACATTGGTAAGATTGAAAATCGTGTAGCTGAAATTCTTCAAGGTCATGTAGGTGTTTCGGAATACCGTGTTTTGGCAAAATCTGGTGAAGTTGTTTGGATTCGAGATTATAGCAAACCATTATATGACGAGTTTGGCAAATTATCCAAATTGATTGGAGCATCAAAAAATATTACGATTGAAAAGGAAGTGGAAACGAAGCTCAAAGAAAGTAACGAACGATTCAAAGCATCTCTAGAAGCTTCTCTCGAATCAATTTATTTTTTATCAATAGTGAAGGACAATCATGGAACAATCATCGATTTCACTTTTAATGAAATGAATGAAAAAGGATCCATAAATTTGGGAGTCCCAAAAGAAGAACTGATTGGAAAAAGAATTTGTGAATTATATCCTATCAATTTAGAAAATGGATTTTTTGAGCAGTATAAAGAAGTTTTTCTGACAAAACAACCACTAGAACAAGAGTATACTATTCCAGACGGATATTACACACCTGGTTATTTCCATCACATCGTTTTGCCAACTACCGATGGGGTTGTCATTTACAATCGTAACATATCCGATCGTGTCGCAAAAAATAAAGAACTGGAAACACTGGTTCAAGTCACAAATAGGCAGAATGAAAGGTTAAGAGAGTATACCTATATCACTTCTCATAACCTTCGAGCACCAATTGCAAATATATTAAGTTTATGTAATTTACTGAAAGATGATCCAGGTGATCAAGTTTTAGTCCAAATGATCGAATCTTCTGCGCAACAATTGGATCACATGATGAATAACTTAAATGAATTGTTAACAATTGAGAAGGATTCCCATTCATTCGTAAAAAAAGAGATACATCTAAAAAAAGAAATTCAAAATCAACTTTTGTTATATGTTTCTGATAAATCGAATCAAACAAAAGTAGACGTAATCATTCCAAACGACTTAGTCCTATATACGATACCAGTTTATTTCGAAAGTATCGTTAATAATGTTTTATCTAATGCATTCAAATATATCTCTCAGAAAAGTATTGGTTATATCCGAATCGAAACGAAAGAATCCGAAGATTTTATCATTCTCTCGATCACTGATAATGGAATTGGAATCGATTTGGAAAAATATAGGAGTAAAATGTTTAAAATGAATTCAAGGTTTCATCCTAATATTGAAGGAAAGGGTATGGGTCTTTTTCTAACAAAATACCAAATCGAATCTTTAGGTGGGAAAATTGAAGTAGAAAGCCAAGTAGGAAAAGAAACAAGTTTTCATCTCTACTTTCCAAAAATGCAAAGAACAAATGTTTAAAATGAATAAACTATTTTATTCACTAACAAAACGTTAATTCATATTTTCCCTAAATTTTGAAGTTCAATATGGATCTGATTCAATTGGGTATGAAAATTTCCTAACTATAAACCAGTTACAATTATATTAATTTTTTATTTCCAACTTATCCTCAGGTCCGAAATTGAGGGCATGGAATCTAGTAGAGTTCTTTTATTTGAAATCTTAAAATCAGAACGCAAACGTGCCAAAGCGCTATTTTGGCTTTTCCTCTCAGGAGCCGTAGCCTTACTTTTCCAAGTGCTCTTTATCCGAAACGATTTATTGAGTAAGAATGTACAGCCATTTCCAATATGGGTTCCTCCAGTTTATTTTCTTTTTAATACCTTGTATGCATATATACTCTTAAGAATTTTGGACTCCAACATACGTGATGGTAGAATTCCGCCTATATCGATTCGTTATGTAGGTGCCCTAGTAGAGAGTAGTATTCCCTCTGGACTTTTGTTATATCTGGGAACCAATTTAGAAATACCAATCTTAGCACTCAACTCTCCACCAGAGCTTGCATATTTTTTCTTCATTATTTTGGCTACATTACGTTTGGATATAGGCTTGGCTATTTTTATAGGATTTGTTTCTTGGGCAGAATATTTAGGAATTGCTTATTATTTTCTGCAAAATACAAATCCAGGAGCAGTGGATCCATTATTGTATTCATTCCCGATTTACTTTGGTAAGGCGAATATTTTTTTAGTCGGTGGATTTTTATCGGCTTTTGTTTCGAGACAAATTCGAAATAGTTTTATCAATAGTTTGGCGGCAGAATCAGAAAAAAATCAAATCCGGGTTTTGTTTGGGCAACATGTATCTCCAGAGGTAGTGAATACATTATTGCACCAAAGAGATGATTGGAATGGTGAAGAAAAACATGTTTGTATTTTATTCTTTGATATACGTGATTTTACAAAATTTGCAGAGACTCAAAAACCAACAGACTTAATCCAATTTTTAAATCGACTTTTTCAAGATGTAATTATATGCATCAACAAAAATGGGGGAATTGTAAATAAATTTCTTGGAGATGGTTTTATGGCAGTATTTGGAGCTCCTATTTCCAATGGAACGGACATCCAATCTTGTGCGAATGCTGCAAAAGAAATTCGAAACTGTATTCAAGGTTTGGTGGATCAGAAAGAAATTCCTGCGATTAAAATTGGAATGGGAATCCATAGTGGGGAAGTTGTCACCGGAACTGTAGGATCTCGGGATCGGAAAGAATACACCGTAATTGGAGATGTTGTAAACTTGGCTAGTCGCTTAGAACAATTGACAAAAGAATACGGACGAGATGTAATTCTATCCGAATCGGTTGCCTCTGCTCTGCTGCCTTCCTCTGTGGAACTGCTAGGAGAAACTCATGTGAAGGGTAAAGAAAAACCAGTAAGAGTTTATGCTTTATTATAACAGGAATTAAAAGTATGATCGATGAATTTAGAATTCATTTTTTTAGATTCGAATCCGAGTGTTATTGATGACTCAGAGTATGGACGATGCGAAGAGTAGTAAAAATGTAATTTTCCATCAATTTGATCGGTAGCTGGATGAATGATTTCCCCCAATTGAATTTGAATTGTATAAAAGTATTATTGAATATTTAAGTTCAGGTGTTTGGACAACCTTTTGGTTCGTTAGTTTCGATCGGAAACACTCTATTTCAATTTCAGTCCGTTAAATCCACTTCTTCGAATGCCTCTGTTTGGTGGCGAAACATCCAAAGTTTATCACCTGAATAAAAATTGATAAACCCATCTCTCATTTCAAATTGTGAAATGCCTCGGAGTAATAAATTTTGTTCGAATTGCATCTCGGTTGGTAAATCCATCACGAGGATTCGGCGTGTGGTGATAATGGCCACTTTGTCATGGAGATTGGCAAAAGCACGAAGGCTTTCTTGTTCAAAGCTAATGGTATCCCAATGGTTCGTATAACTGTTGTATACGTAAAGTTTCCGTTCGCTGGCTACAAGGGCCGCTTTATGACCCATGGCTACTTGGTATCGTTCTTCGCCAAAGATATGGCCCTTTTCCCATTCCGTACTTGAATTACTCACACCTAACAAATTTTTTTGAGATACAATGATACAAAGGTCACCGTAACATTTGGAGTAACGGACATGTTCCCCTCTTGTCGAATATGAAACTTCTGTCCCATCAGATAAGAATGCTTTGAATGATAAATGGCCTTCCACAAAGTTTATGGTTGTTTGTATATAAGGATATGCTGTTTTATCGGTAGACCAATTGGTAAATGCGGTGACATCTTGTTTGACGGGAACCGAAGGAACATGTAGGTCTGGGTGTGGTCTTTGTTGTGGCCTTGGACGATTTTGGCCCACTGTGTCGATGTAGTATATGTCTCCGTCTGAAGGGTCGGGATTGGCAAAAAGGGAAGGGATGAGTCCGATCGTAACAGAAATCCCGATCAGGACAAAAAGCAATTTTCGAGTTTGTTTTGAATGCGACCAAAAGAACATAAACTAAGGTTTCCTTCCCGATGAATCTTCATTAAATGGTATCTTCCGACAACCATTTCTCTGTTTTAGACGGAGAATAGTTTTGTAATTGAGTGAGTAAGTCCTTGGTTTCCCTTAGGACAATCACGAGATCCATATTTTCCTTTTTTAAAAAGCCAGAGCCAACCATCGTATGGAACATTTGGACGAGTGAGTCATAAAAACCATTCCAATTCAATAATACAATGGGTTTGTTGTGAAGTCCCAGTTGGGACCAAGTGACGACTTCAAAAAACTCTTCCATGGTTCCAAAACCACCGGGTAACACAAGAAAGGCATCCGAACGTTCAAACATGATTCGTTTCCTTTCGTGCATCGATTCCACTTGGATGAGTTCTGATAAACCCATATGTTCGATTTCCTTTCGTTTCAGAAACGTTGGGATCACACCAATGACTTTACCATGGTTCTCCAAACAACCGTTTGCCACAGCTCCCATAAGTCCCACACTCGCACCACCATACACAATTCCCATTTTATGTTGTGCAAGAATTTCACCTAAATGATAAGCTTCCTTGTGATAGGAAGGGTCAAGTCCAGAAGAGGATCCACAGTAAATTGCGATGTTTTGTAAGAGAGCCATCTGAAAGACAATATGATAATTCCATAGGAATTGCAAAGTGAAAACTGAAATCTAAAACTGGAAGTGGATTTAGATTATTTACGAAAACCGTAAAAAGCGTTCGTCATAAACTCCCATTCAGGTGTTGGAAAAAATTCTCCTTGTGGTAAGGCAAACCAAGGAGAGTAGGTTGTATCATTTTTCAAGATATGCATTTCTTGGGAAGGCATATAACTTTGTGCTAACAGAAATAAGGTGTTACCATCCTTTGATTGGGCTTTGTCTACAACCATCACAACATGCCCGGGGGAACCTGCTTGGATCCATACATCCCCTGGTTCCAAATCTTGTAGTTGTTTTTTCTTAAGTTCTGATTTGAGTGAGATGGTTCCCGCATAACTATAAATAAATTGTAAATAAGTTTCGAATACTTCGCGGTTTGTTCCTTTTTTTGCGATCCCTTCTTTCCAAGTTGTTTTATTTCCCTTCACAACCACTCTATCCCCTTTCGCAAATCGAGAAAAGGGAACTAACATTCCATTGCTGATGGAAAATGTGATTTTTCCCCATTCCTTTCGCGAATATAGATACTCTGCACGAAGTTTCATGACCGCATCTGCACATTGGATGAGGTCTGATTTCAGTAAGGGAAAATCTAACACAGCTTCATGGACTTGGTTTTGTTTTTTACTACCATTGTACAAAAGCACGGGGCTTCCTTTTGGTTTTAAAGGAAAGTTTTGTAAGTAAGTAGAAAAACTTTCTTTAGGGTAAGTAAGTCGACTGTATCCGTTAGGTGGTGTGAATCGTTCTTGTATGGATTCGGAAAAAATTGGTAAAACTAAAAGAAAAGGGATAAGGAAACAAATTCCGCATCGCAAATCTAAATTGAATTTTAGTCCAAATTCCAATTTCAACGAGTTACCACCAGCTTGATAGATTCTTCTAACCATGCTTCTTTCGCTTCTGCAAAGGAAACAGTTTTTGTGACAATTTTTTCAGGTGTAAACATTCCATTTTGGATTTCGGGGTAAAGTGCTTTCATGGAATCGAGTGATTCCACTCTTCCGATATGGATTTCCGCTCCTTGGTTGTACATCTCCAAATAGGGAATTTCAAATCGATTGGTCCAAAAAATAGATGCCGAACTGAGGATGGCATTTTTTCCCATGGAACGAGTGGCAAATTCCCAACCTTCTTTTGTGGCAGAAGCATCACAAACCAAATCATACTTCTCACTTGGTTTTGGGAATGTGGTTACATGGGTCACAGGGATTCCAAGTGATGTAGCAAGTTCGATTCTACTGCGGTCAGTGTCCACATAGAGCACTTCCGCTTTTTTTGTTTGGTGGAGGTAAAGAGCTGTGTAAAGTCCAATACTACCTGCGTTTCCACCCACCACGAGTGTTTTAGGATCTTTTTTTCGTTCTAAAAATCGACCTGCCAACTTCCAAACTTCGGCAATATTATCACTGAGACTTGCAATGCCAACCGGATTAATTTTAGGATCCATAGTAAGTAACATTTGTTTTGCGTAAGGAACCTTGATGAGTTCTGATATCCCACCACCTACATTGTGAGCACCAGGTGGCATTCCATAAGCCGAAGTATAAGGCACTGATTCACAAGAATTCGTATGAATTGATAAACACGATGGACATGTCCCACAAGAGATTTGAAAAGGAATCGCAACCACTGATCCAATTTGGAACTGTCCATAAAGTTCGTCCGATAAAGATTTGATACGTCCAACAAACTCGTGTCCTACGGGGAATGGTGCGCGGAATAATGTTTCTCCTCGTACGATGGGTAAATCCAAATCACAACGAGCAATTGCGATGGGTTCCACAAGTGCTTGATTTTCACCGTTAATGGTAGGAGTTTCTACTTCTTCCCATTCAAGGATCCCTTTTTTCCGAAAAACGAGTCGTAACATATGACACTCCGTATACCGAACGGTCTACCATTCCCCTTTGATCAAAATTTGGCAACTAAAATTGTTGGAACCAACTTGGCAATTTTGGCATCTCTGTTTCTTCCCAGGTCCAATCACCAAGGACGGTGACAATCGGTGATTTGGTTTCTAGTGCTTTTTTGAGACCACGTGTGAGGTCTTCTCTTACAGTTGGTCTGTAGGGTGTGCCAAATTGCTTTTGAAAAGATTCTTTTTCGTGTTCCCAAGCATACGATAGGAAAAAGTCCATAAACTTCTCGTTAGATGATTCAAATTTGTTTTTAAGTTGTAAAAGGTCAGGGTGGTTTGTTTTTTTCATCGTCCTTTGTAATACGATCGAAATTCCTCTTACACTTTTCGAAAAAAATGTCCCTGCTCGCACGATACGTCGTTTTGTTGGATTCTCAAATGCCCAAAGATCAGCCTTGTACTTTGCAATTCCCATGGATCCATAAAATGCCAACGTATGGCTTAGCCAATAAAACGCTGAATAGGCGACTGTTAGTTCCGGTTCAAACTCCTTTTCCAAACTCACCATCGGATCCAAACAAATTCCCAAGGTATTGTTGATTTGTTCGTTTGTACTTTCTTCAATGGGAAAACCAACCTCACCGAGTGCCGGCGTGTAAATGAGAGCCTTAATTTGTTTGGACCTACCATGTTTTTCGAAATCATCTAAGATGGAATTTGTAAGCCCAGGTTCTGCTCGTTTTCCAAATAAGGTCAGATTTGCATTCGACACAGGTTCATTTGTTGTTGTGGATGTAATGATAAAGGCATTCGGATCTGAGGAACGGATGGCTTGGATGGCACTTTGTCCAGCTTCCCCCGAACCACCTATGATTAAATATTGATTTTGTCCCATGAATCCCTACCTGAATGTTTTAAAGGTTCTAATTTTCGATTGATCATGGTAAAGTCTCTTAGATTCTTTATCGGAACAAGCGAAATATGAAAACGATTTTATCCTGCTCCAATTGTCTCAGTGGTCATTCCATTTCCTCATCCAAACTGGAAGGCAAAAAAGGAAAATACCGATGTAAAAAATGTTCCATTTGGAACCATTTTGATTTCCGAAAGAACCTCACGGGAGAAAGATCCGACTCACTCGTGTTATTTGATCTCAATTTTATAGGTCAAATTCCCAACCATACTCTTCAAGGACAAATTTTTGGAAGGTATACGACAAACTTTGTCTCGGAATGGTCAAATGAAGAATTAGTTTTTTTGAAAGACGAAGAGGGGAATGATGATGATGTTCGGATTTCTATTTCTGGACTTCCCGAAATTGTTCGATTAAAAAATTTTGATTATGACATCACAACAACAACTCCTTCCAAAACTCTCAGTATCATCATCAATCATAATGTAAACACTTCTCCCGTTAGACTTTCCTTAACTGTAGAAGATTATGATCATGCACTTGTGAATGGAAAATTGTATTTAGCAATTTCTGATGAGTGGAATACGTTTTTACACGGTAGTTTTACAGCTACCCATATTTATAAAATAGAGTTTGATGAATATGGTGTCGCAAATAAAGAACTTCCAGATTTTATCACAAGTTATTTAGCATCAAAAATTTACGCATTGTCTGGTAATATTTTATTATTACAAAAACATTACCCATCATTAACAGAGAATGAAAAAGATGAATTATTTACTCTTGTGATGTATCATTGGCCCGAAAACCAAACAACAGTTTCAGAAGTGCATTTCAAAGAAGCAAACATCCAAGCAAAATTCCAACTCACTCAGAGAAAACTGAATGAAACATTTATCTTTTTAATCTCCAATCAATTAAAACCAAATGCAAACCATTGGCACATCATCCATGATGTTGTTTGCCATTCAGAATCAGAACCAATCTTCATCCCGATTCTCAAATCAAAATTTCCCGAGGAATACCACCAAAACTTAGGAAATCAGTTAGAAACTAAAAATGAAGACAAAACCTTGGATTGGTTAGATGAAGATGATGTTTATTTATTAGATTCTTTTGTAAGAACTGTCGGATCCTTAGATTATATCATCAAAGATTCCATTCGTAATCCTCTCGGTTTTACTTTATTACAAGAAGCATTTGTACGCTCTAAATTCAAGTCTTGTATGCGTTTATTGGAAAGAGGTGCAAACCCCAATATTTTAGATGCTAACGGAGAATCTGCTATCTTCAAATTATGCCAAGACAACAAACTTCGTTTGCAAGAAAAAACTGCTTTAATGGATGAACTCATCAAACGTGGTGCGCAGGTAAACTTACAATCGGTAAATGGTATGTCACCTCTCCATTGGTGTTCTGTGTTTGGAGAACCTAGCTTGGCAAAACGACTCATCCAAGCAGGTGTTGACATTCACATTACAGATCAAATTGGAAGTACAGCACTACACGAAGCTTGTAAATTTGGTAATTCTTCTGTCCTTGCTTTATTACTCGAATCGGGAGCGAAGGCAAACGGGAAAACCTTAGAGGAAAAAACGGGACGTGATTTAGCTTTTGAAAATTTAGAAATTGCAGAGTTGGAATCAGACGAAGAGAAAAAGAGCCGATACCAAAGGGTTCTTTCTCTCCTTGATGTGTATGGTGGTTAAAAACTAAGACGTTTTGTTTTAATCACCTTTACTAGTAAATACAATACAAACCCCACTGGACCAAAATAGAATGTAAGGAAATGGATGGGAACTAGGTACAATCGATGGATACCAATGGATTTTCCATCTTCTGCTTCCCAGGTTCCCATAAATAAATCAAACGACAAATAATGCACCCATCCAGCTAACAGAAATTCATCGTTTGCAAATAAAGAACGCACTGATTCCAAACTCGAAAAATTCCCCTCTGTTTTTCCAAAACCAAATGACAGGGCAAAAATGTAAAGCCCTCCCAGAAATAACCCAGAAATCAGAACACGCAGATAGGGGATCACCTTACTTTGATTTGGAGTTAGTATTAACACAATCCACGATAGAAGTGCAATGGAATTGGCAATCGTAAAGATTAGAGATGGGTTCATGTGGTTACCTTTGTGATAGAAAATTTTGGAGAGGAAAATAGTCGGATGAAGAGTGTAGTCAAAACTAAAACAATCAGTCCACAACTACCTGTAAAAAAACGATGGAAACTAAAAATTGAATATCCCATAAGAGTTTGTACAACCATAAGTCCATTCATCAAAAGTAAAAATACTCCAATCAAGCGAATGATCATCCCATGTTCTTTTTTTTCTGCAAGTGGCATAAGAAAGGCGGCCAATACAAAGAATACCTGCATCACATGCATTCCAAAAAAATGAGGTACTCGCATGTCACCAATTACCGTACTCCATCCAAAAAAATAGAGGCCTTGTCCCACTTCCCCCTTCCCAAAGTTATGTGATCCACTGGTTTGGAAAATACCCTGTTTCATCAGTTCCAATTGTTCAGGGCGTGGAGTTGTCATAAAAAATCCAATGATCATTCCAAAACCAGCAATGAAAAGCCCCCAAAGTAGACTTTCTTTCACAGCTTTTGGAATCTGTTTTTGTTTGAAGATGGGTAGGATCATTCCTAAGTGGAATAGCCAAAATATGGAAATACTGGTTCCCATAACCGAAAACACAATTTGGTTCCAAGGATTGGAAACATTAAAATGGCTATTTTCTCCTCTAGCTGCCTGCATTGTGATGAGGATAATTTCAATGGCAGAGGTGATGGTGAGTGTTATTTGAGTTTTTCGATTGTACTTCCAGTCTGCCAAAAATCGTTCCAAAATCCAAAGGGTTGAAAACGAATAAATCCCAAGGGATAATGTGAACTTGATTGGTTTGATCCAAAGATTCACCCCCAAAAGGGTTCTTGTATCTAATAAAAGCAGGGGAATCATGGTTATCGTGAGCACTACCATTGAGATTCCATTCCAAAAAAGTGGTTGTCTTTTGATGTTGGTGTATTCCATAATGTAGACAGTGTAAACCTAGATGTAGGCTCTGTCAACATAAAAAGTATACATTGTAAACATTTTATGAAACCATTGAAAAAACAAACAACACCCAAAAAAACGAAAACTACCACACCAAAACCATCTGTAAACCAATCAGCAGGGTACCACCACGGGAATTTACGAGAAGAGGTTTTGGAACACTCTCGGAAGGTTTTGGAAAAAACAGGTGTTTCGTCCCTGAGTCTTCGGGACATCGCTTCCGACTTAGGTGTGAGTCATACGGCCCCCTACAGGCATTTTCCCAAAAAAATGGACCTACTCCAAGCATTAGTTGCTGAAGGATTTCGGGAACTGGCAGATGCGATGAAACGCGCTTGGGACAGTTCGGAAGATCCATTAATGAAAGTCCGTAAAGCCGGAGAAGAATACATTTACTTATTACTCAATAATCCACGTAGAACAGAACTTATGTTTGGTGGTGAAATTTATGTTTCTGGTGATCCATTGTCCAATGATTTAAGAGAATGTGGAGATGAAGCATACATGGGTATGTTTCGGATTGTTGAATATGGACAAAACCAATTGGTCTTAAAAAAATCAGTACCAACTGCAACACTCATGATGAGTTTTTGGAGTGGTGTCCATGGATTTGCCGTACTCAATGAACGAAAATGGAAATCGATCCAATCTTCTCTGGAAGAAAAAAAATCCTTTCAAAAGGAAGTTTTACAGATTTTGGAAATTATGATTGAAGGGACACGTCTGTAAAGTAAACAATTCTGCTTGTGATGATAGTGAAATCACCTTCTGTTTCCAAAGTCACTTCCATTTCCACTGGATAATCTTTTAATACCATAATGAGACCAATTCCCGAACGACTGGAATCAGGGTCATTGGATTCTATCTTTTGGAAGTACAATTTTTCTAAGTCTTTTGCCGAGAAAATTTCTTTTAAACTTGATTCATATGCAGACACATTTGATTCATTTGTTTTGTTTCGGACTAACATCTCAAAAGATTTTCCCCGATGGATTAGAGAAATTTCAATATCTGCTTTTTTATCATACGAATACTTAGCTGCGTTTTCCAAAAGTTCGTTAAACACAGTGGAGATCGAATTGACAATCTCCGAATTTTTCATGTCCATCGAATCAGTTGGTACATTGGGTAAAAACGAAAACCCATAGAAATAACCGATAAAATCGGAGAGAATTCCAATACGTCGCCAGTAACGCATCAAATCCAAAGGTTTTAAATGGATTTCAATGATGGACTCTGGTTCTTTTTCCGAAAAAGCAGTGTGAGTTAGATTGCCATATTTTCGCATATTCGTAGTTCAACTAAGGAATGTAGCGGAATTACTTTAATGCCGCAAGCGCTTTTTCTAATGCATTTTGCATTAATCGGCGTTCTTCGGGGTTTGTGCTGAGTTTGTCAAAGTGTAAAGGTTTGAGAAGAAAACCTTTCCCATCAAATTTTAAGAATGGATTGTCCTTTTTATCTTTTTCATCTTTGAGTCCAATCACCTGAAACGTTTCAATGGGAGTGTGTACACCCTTTACAACAATTTCTCCCTTGGGAATGGTATCAATGTATTCGTCTATCAAGGATTTGGTTGCATTTGAAATCAAAATTTCTCCTGCATCGGAAGCATGTTCCAAACGAGAGGCAACATTCACTGGACCACCAATGATGGTGTAATCCATTCGTTCGTTGGTTCCAAAATTACCAACCGTCACATAACCTGTATTGATTCCGATTCTACAAGTTAGGTTGTGGTTGATACCTGATTTTCTCCAATACTCGTCTAACGCAGGCAAACTATCACGCATTTCAATTGCCATTTTGACACAGTTTAATGCATGTGCTTTGTCGTTTTCGAATGTTGGCGCCCCGAAAAAAATCATAATGGCATCACCAATGAATTTGTCGATGGTCCCACCATATTTAATGGCGATGCTTGACATTACATCTAAGTATTGGTTGAGGCAATCGGATAGGATTTCTGGTTCAATTGAATCTGTGATCGTAGTAAAACCAACAATGTCAGAGAAGAAGATGGTGAGTTTTCGCCTTTGGTGGGAAATCGATGTTTCCACTTCTGCCCCTGTGATCATCTCATACAATTGAGGGGAGAGGTAACGTCGCATACGATCCAAATACATTTGGATCTTTTTGTTATTTTCTAAGAGTTCGTTTTCGATTTCTGTAGAATGATCAATGATGTTTTGGTAGAGAACTTCCAACTCTGCATATTTGGCTCGTTCCTCTTCCAAAACTTTTTCATTGTCCATAATGTCCTAGCCTCGTTTCCTCATGATCATGATAGTGATGTCATCGTACACATCCATTCCATCAATGAATACATAGATGTCTTGGAAGATCGCTGCTAAAATTTCATCAGTTGATGGAAGGTCCGCATGTTTTTCCAAGGATTCAATCAATCGATGGGATCCGAACTGCTCCCGTTTTGGATTTTCTGCCTCTGTTGCTCCATCTGTGTAAAGTAAGATGATATCCTTTGGTTGTAAAGGAATGGGCTTTTCATGAATGAATTCATCAATGGATTCTGTGAGACCAACTAACATTCCATTATCGACTGTATCGATGATTTCTGTTTTTTTCGTAGCATGCCGGTAAACCATAATGGTTTCGTGTTGTCCAGCTGTTGTAAACACTCCATTTTTGTAGGAAAACAGGGAGAGTGTTAGGTTTCGGATGTCATTCATCCTCATGTGGATGTTCGAAAACAAAATGGAGTTGATGGAACGGAGTGATTCCCGTAAGGAAATGACTTTGGATCGTAATGTTGTGATAAATGCTGACTGTGTCATGAGCATCACAACACCAGAAGCAAGACCGTGGTCTGTTACGTCTCCGATACCAATGTAAACTGTTCCGTCTTCATGGTGGACCACATCATAATAGTCTCCCCCCACTTCGTTTGCAGAGTCCATCCGAGCTGAAATTTCTAACTCACCAATTTGTTTTAATTCCTCATTGCGGGGAAGTACCATGGCTTGGATTTGCCTTGCTACGTCTAATTCCATACCGAGGCGCATGTTCTCTTCGAGGATGGCTTGTTTTTCTGTATTAAAAATTAAGTCAGCTTGTTCTTGAGTGGTGCGTGAGGTATTGAGGATGGCATATAAAATCAAACCACCTGTTACGATCATATAAAGTAAGATGAGAAAAATTCCCATCGGTACAGCACTGACAAGAAAGAAGGAACTATTTTCTTCTAAGAAGTTTGGTTTGAGATACTGTGACAACTCCATGAGTTTTGCATTGAGGTCTGTCATCTCAGGATAAAAATAAATGGTGAGTGATGCATACTCAACGATGAGTACAACCACTGCAAAAATGATAGTCTTAGTATTATTACGTATGGATGCAAGAGCGATGAGGATGAAGAAGACATAAATCATCGGTGCTGCATACACAAGACTTGGGTTTTTTTGGGAGTAAGCCGTATACCCTGTAACAAATGTAAGGAGGGTGATCTCTAAAAAAGAAGAAGAGAATTTAAATATATTGAGATATTTACCCGACTTCTTTAATGAATATAGAACTACGAAGTTGTAACAGAGTAAAACTAAGATGGCAGAGATTTGGTAATAAAACTCTACAGGAGGACGACCCGATAGGAGTCCGAGAGTAGCAAAGATAACCAAAAACCCCAGGAAAAAAAATCGGAATTTTGTGGCGAAGGTTTCGGCCCTAAATTCCCCCTGGAAGGCAATCTCTTTAAGTTGTTTCTTGTAGTAGTCCGAGAGGACGAAGCGATTTTCGTTGGAAGAGGATTGCGGCATAGAGTAAAGGTTTCTTTCTTTATATTTCGTTCTAGAGAATGCGGAAAATTAACTGATAACGTCATACATTTTGCATAAATTGCAAATGATTTTTCAAATTTTTAAGGAGGACGGCGAGTATGAGTCATATCAAAGTCCATTTGGCAACAACGGAAGAAGATCGTAATAAAATTTACCACCTCCGCTACGACATATATGTTCAAGAAATGAACAGGGTCCAGGAATACGCCGACCATACCACAAAAATGATCAAAGAACCGTTTGATGAAACGGGCCACCTTTTCCTCGCAGAAACGGAAGAGGGAGAGATCATTGGAACCGTTCGTATCAACTTCCGCAGGGATGGGAGTTTGGAATGTGAAGATTTATACGAAATGGATCTTTTCCGCCCCTTTTACCCAGACCAAGTTTCTATGTCGACCAAACTCATGGTGAAACGCGAATACCGTCACACGGCAGCCGCGAGTATGTTATGTATGAAGATTTATGAACATGCTAGGGAAAATGGGATTGTCATCGATTTTATAGATACCAATCCACATTTGGTGCGATTGTACAACCAAGTTGGATATAGGATGTACAAAAAAAACATCCACCACCCTGAATATGGAATTGTGATTCCCATGGTATTTTTGTTAGACGACAATGAATATTTAAAACAAATCCATTCACCTTTTCTCCGTTTGGCGAAGAGATTTCCTGCTGGAACAGAACTTGCTCATTTGTTTGAGACTAAGTTCCCCGAATACAAAGACATTCGACCTCTCTTTTCTATGGAAGGAGATGAGGTTTGGCAAAATATCGTACATGATATGATGCTTCCGCCGAGCCAGTTTCTTTCGTTTTTACGAGGGTTTACGGAGGAAGAATCGAAGAAACTACTCTCTATGCTCGATCTCATAGATTATGAAGATGGTGATGTTGTGTTCCACCAAAACCAAGAAAGCCAAGGTTTGTTTTGTGTATTGGATGGAAGTGTAGAAGTTGTGGTAAACCGAGAAGATGGAGTCAGGTCAACTATCTCGATCTTAAACCAAGGAGAGATCTTTGGGGAACTTGGTTTTGTCGCGAAGTCCAATCGGAATGCTGATATCATCGTCAGAGATCATGCAAAATTACTCATCCTCACTCCCAATGAATTTCAGAAATTGGAAATCCAAAGTCCTACGTTAGCAGTAAAATTACTCACGAATCTGTTTGTGATATTAGCGCAGAGGTTCAATGAAATGTCCCGCCGCATGCTCGAATTTAGAAGGTTGTACGAGATGGGCGGAAGTTCGAGGTAAAAGGTGAAACGTTTGTGGTTTAGGAAATTTCCAAAACCACTTGGTCCCAAAGTTTTTTGAAGTTAGAAAGAGATTTTGACTGCCAAGAAACGTTGAGTGATCCTTGGATTTTGATTTGGTAAGTAGCACTTTTTCTAGAATCAATAATGAACATGGAAAGGGTAGTGATCCCCGAACTGTTCACAAATTGGAGTTCACGAAAGTCCATCGTGAGTAGTGACCCTTGGCATTGTTTGGCAACATCTCTTAAAAATAATTTGATTGGTTCATAAGCGGGTAAGTTCTGCAAGCGGATGGATCCAGTGAATTTGACAGTCTTAGTGGCTTCGTCGTATTGAATATTGTAATCTAAGTCTTTGATTTCCATGAAGCTTCGCCTATTATATCTCTTCTACGTTGATAATTGCTCTTACCGTGATTTCATGAGTATCGGTATCGATCTCAGTGAAACTATAACCAAAACGAACAGGATAGTCTTTTAACATCATGAGAAGACCAAGTCCAGACTTGGTATCTCCATCTTCTTTGGTTTCGAGTGTAGAAAAATACATCTCCTCCACGTTTTCTGATATGAGTTTGTTCACAAAAAGCTCAAAACTATCTCTTAAGGTTTTTGACGCCACATTTAAAACATCAATTCTTAAAAGATTTCCATATTGTTTTAATTCTACATTGATTCTACCTTCTCTTGCTTTCGAGAATTTAGAAGCATTTTCTAAAAGTTCATTGATGATCGTGGAAAGTGAATTGGCTTTGGTTTCACTTTCTTCGTAACAATACGAATAAAATCCCGCAACGAAATTGGCTGTGAGACCACATCGGCGCCAATAGGTGGTCATATCGATCGGTTGGAATACCAATCTCAGTTGGCCATCCGCAGGCAAATTCTCTGGAATGATGTGGTATTCACCGATGATGATGGGTGCCTTTTGGTTCAATTTTGCCTCCGTTTATTTTTGGTACAAATGCGTTTCTAATTTGATTGTGAATTTCACACGATTGGACATATACTCTGATTGTAATTTCGAATATAAATCCTGCATCCCATCTGGATGACCCATAAAGGACATCATAGACCAACCAGTCATCATTCCCAAATGAATTTTTGGGTAATCCACTGTTGGTTTATCATCATTTCCATCATTGGAGGCAATGAAGTCGGTCCTGTGTTTCAATTGGAATCCCAAAGATTCCATCATTCCAGGTATTTTTTCCATCACAAACCTGTCAGCTGGATGGATGGTGGCATGTTTGGCTACCATATCCAAAAGAACTTGTGGGCCAGTAAAAGTTTTGTCATTCGGACAATGGATGAGAACCTTTCCGCCAGGTTTTAACACTCTGTAGAATTCTTTTAGAGCTTTTTCAGGCTCTTTGATGTGAATGAGCACCATCGAATTAAAAATAAAATCAAAATGATTGTCTGGGTAATCTAGCGAGCGAACATCAGAGACCTTCCAGTCTACTTTTGGATATACCAACTTACAGTATTGGACCATATCCTCGGAGATGTCACAAGCAGACCATTTGAGGTTTGGATTTTTCTTCATGAGAAAACTGGTTAATACCCCTGGACCCGCTCCCGCATCCAGAGCCGTACCAACTTCTTTTTCGTATTCGATGGAATCTAAATATGGCTCAAGCAGGAGCTTCAGGAGGTTGGCCTGTGCTGATAACCGGGGCATCTCATCCTGAATGGATATTTTTTGTGTATAAAGGTTTTCGCTCAAAGTGAATACGCCAGAGGAGTGGTTCTAAAAAAAGAACTCTTTTTCAAAATTGGTCAACTGAAATACGAACTATTTTGAAACGTTTTTTACAAATGGTTCAAAACGGTGAACCCATCTGACATAATGGATTGGAATTTATTGTAATTCGCGAGCGACAACCCCATCAATATCACTTCCATTGTAACTGCCTGGTGGCCAAGGGAAATTGGTACTGGTTGCTGGGTTGATGACATTACTTGCAGATGTGATTTTTACGAATTTAAATCCATTCGTTTTGATATCATTGGCAGCTGTTGTGTCACAATTCACATCATTCGGATCGTTTGGATCTAAATCATCCAAATCAAATCCATCCCCACCACCGAGAAGGAAAGGTATGCCTGTACTAATGAATAAATCCTCGTTTGACAAGGGATTGGTGGTCATATTGTAAAAAACGGGTCTTAGGCCACCAAACTTAGTCCAGCTGGTCAGTAAATTGATATTCCCAGCCGTATAACTCGGATTAAAACCACAATAGATGGATCCATCACGGGAGACTTGGATCACAGAGGGATCCATGGCATAAGTATTGGTATCCCCTGAGATGCGAAAACTATTATCATAGATAATTAAATCAATGGAGTCTGGGACATTTTTGACAGTTCTACCACCCCAACTGAGGACCATCGTAGCACCTGCCCCCGTAGTCTCCAAAGCATACACATCGAGAGATCCCGCAAGTTCACCAGCGCCACAAACACCATTGATGGCTTTTTTGGGATCAGAAAATCCAGAGACATTGGCAGAGGCACTGACAACAGTATTCGCAAGGAAAATATCAGAAGGGAGGGTAGAAGATTTGGGACAAACAGAAGCATTGGCACTTGCACCTAAAAGTGGAATAAGTGCCAATAAAGAGTCGTTAGATGATAGGCTTGATTCTTTACATGAAAAGAGCCACAAATAAGTGAAAAAGAAAAGAATGTGTCTTGGTTTTGATTTCATTTGAATTGTGATTTCTTATCCTATCGTATCATTTAATTGTATCGCTTTTTGAATCAGAAATCAATTTTGAAAAGGACACATTCTGACACACTTCTTCAAACTAAAAAAGATTCAAACCTAGAGGTCGATTATAATTTTCGATCGTAACGCGAGAAAGCGGATGCTCCACATCCAGAACTCCCTGGATTCGTTTTAGTTGTGGTGTCAGTTTGTGCTTTTGCTTCTGCGTAAGTTTTTCCAAATGCAACAGTACATAACCAGTAGGAATTTTCTTTTGCCGTGTTTTTAAAGAAAAAAACTTTGTTATATTTCCCCTTGTTTGTATCACCAGCAAAACAACCTCCGTTATTTTCAGGGTTTTGAGTGATGAAACTTCCTTCAGAATTATTAAATTCAATAATAATATAACAGCTCGAGTAACCTCCGAATGCTGAACTATCATCCAATTGAACTCCTTTTAGGCCAAATTTAGCACTAAAGGTTGTTAGTGTATCTAGAGTTGTTCCATTACCTGTAAAACTATTCCAAACTCCATTGAGAGCAAAATCTTTACTTGATTCGGCAACTTGTCCTGCAACAAGACCGAGGATTAGATTTTTTTGTGAGTCAGATTCCGGAACTTGTTTTTCCATTTGGCAAAAGGAAAAAGAGAAGAGTAGTCCAATTAAGACTGTTGTTTGTAATTGTGTTCGTTTCATTTACGTTTCCTAAATTTTAAAAAGTTTAGGGAACTCCAAGACAATGAAAGACAATGAATGATTCCTATGGAGTGATCCTCCAAAAGGAAAAAGTATCCTTGTAAATCTTGTTTCGGGTGCCCCGATGCCTTCGGGGCCCCTTTCCTCCAAATGGTGGACATTTGGATTTTAGTGTGTAAAGTTCCATTTCCGCGAGGAATTCTTTACGGGGAAGATCTGGCTCACCAAACAGTTGTTTGGATTACAGTTGCGGGTCAGCACAGGATTTACACCTGTTTCCTCCCTGAAGGTATTTTCCAGGTTTTAGCGAAGGCAGGGATTGTCAATTTTTTAAATCCAGGATTCCAACGTAGATACTTCGTACAAGTTGAAACAAAATTGTATTCAAATTGTAGCCAAAGATTTTGGGAATCTTTTGCAACCAAATAGGAATTTTAGACACATACCAATTAAGAGGAAAAGATATGTTTTATTATGTCGGAAGGTCTATTGGTTTTGTATTGATGTGGATTGTGGTAAAACCCATGAGATTCAAATACGGAAACAAAAAAGTAGAAATTCAGAACGACTTCATTTTGCGCCAGTTAAACGGCAAATCTATGATTCTGATTTCAAATCATATCAAACCACGAAATAAATTTTTAAAAATCATCACCATGCCTTATGATGCATTTGTCATTCGTGGAGTTCTAAAACGATACGGAATATATACAACTGCGTTAACAAGTTATGATTCAGGAATGGGCAATAAAGGCAGAAAGTCAAAATGGCTCAAACGGAAAGAACAAGTTGTCAAAGGAATTGTAAAATCAATCGACTTAATTCCCTTAAACCGAAATGAATCAGATCCAGTGACAATCAAAGATTTCCAAAGAAGGATTAAAAAAGGAAATTTAGGCATTGGAATTTTTCCGGAAGGATCTTGGTACCGAGGATTTCGTAAATCTCGAAAATTATTTCCTGGAATGGTGGTACTGAGTAAACGTTATAATTTACCAATTGTTCCTTTGTATTTAGATGCATACAACTTAAACAAACCAATACGCTTAACTGTTGGAAATCCTGTCTGGCAAGTGAATGATAACAATGAAACAATGGCATTTATCAAAACCGAACTCATCAGACTTAACCAAGTTGGAAAAAATCAAATCACTCATACAGAAGGTGTAGAAAACAGTTTGGACTCGGATGAGGAAGGAATGGAAGTTTCGCCTAGCATTGGCTAGGTTGGTTTTTTACTAAGTAACTTTTGAAAGTAGGAAATTCCTTCTTCAATAGGATTTCCTGCTCCTTTTCTTTTTCGGAGCATGCCTGTCATATCCAAAACAATCACTCCATACATCCAACTCCACATCAACCTTGCAATCGCTGGATACTCGTTTTTAGGGTATGGAATTTCGCCAGAATCAAAACCAATTCTAACTGTTTCTAAAAAAAACCGATAACTTTTCGGAAGTTGAGGGAATGCCTTTCTATGAACCCCACCGTAGTCGGTAACAAACATCACTTTGTGAAGTTCGCGGTTGTTGCTTGCGAATTGGAAATAGGCGCGTGCAATCGCGGCCAATTGGTCAAAGGCAGATCCCGTTTTGACATCAGCACTTGCTTTTTTTAACATGGAGAGGAGCTCATCCTCACCCGTTCGGATCAAATCTTGGACAAGGTCAATTTGGCTCTCGTAATAAGAATAGGGGCTCGCCACACTACAACCAAGCCGGTTGGCAATTTTACGCATGGAAAGCCCATCGAGTCCTTCTTCTTTTAGAATGAGGAGGGATACATCTCTAATTTCCTCGCGAGAGAGGCTATTGCGAATCCTTCTTTGTTTGTGGTGGGCTTCCAACATGGACGAATCTCAGTTTTGCTTCCATGCTATGATAATCCAGCGAAAAATCGAACGTTTTTCCTAAAATGCAGCGTTGATTTGGGCATAGGCCATATAGGCTTCTTTTGCCAATTGGTTTCTCCCTTGTAAATAGTTTTGGTTCCATTCAAAGGATTGAGTGGTGCGATTGTATTGGATTTTGCTATTTCTGTAATTTTTAACTGCATCACCAGCTTCCAGATAACCAACACCTAACCAGAGTGAGACAAAATCATTGATTTGTCCGTGCCAAGTCAAATCCACTTCCGTATAAATTCTTTTGCCTAAAGCATAGGGAGAAGTATACGATTGATTGGAGAAATTTTCTGTACTTCCTTTTTCAAAGGACACTGGGGTTGGATTTTTTTCACCGATCGTGGAAGAAGAGTTTGGCGCACCACTAATTGCATACCATGCATCTTGTTTTTCTGCTTTATCATTTTGGAAATAGGTAATTTGGAATTCTCCATAACCTTCAGTTGAGTAAGTGACACTCACAGATTTAGAATATAAATTTTGGGCATTGATATTTTCCGAAATTCCCGCCACATTATTAAAATAGGGAATCACTCCAAATCTTGGATTTGCCAGAGTTTGGAAAGTGGAGACGGAGGCATCCGATCTATTTTTATCACCTGAAGCAAATAAAACTTGTCCACCTAACCTAAGTTTCTTGAAGAATGTGTAACCAGTTTGGAAAACATGCATTTGTCCTGTATATTTTTCTCTTTCGGTTCTGATATTGTCCCATTCATTTGGCAAGTATTCTTTTAGGTAAGGATCTTGGATCCTACGTCCAGAAGTTCCTGATTGGAATGCCGATTCCCATGTGAAGTCCCAAGACTTACCTTCTGGTAAAAAATTACCTTTCGTACGATTCGTAATTCGAAATCCAGTTGTGATCAAATTTTGGTTTTGGCGGCTACGATTTGATGCCAAAGGGTCGTCGGGGGAAGATTCAGGTAATCCTGTAACCACATTCGTATTATTTTTTTTCCATTTTCGAACAATACCTAGACTATAAAAATCGAATGTCACCCAGTCAGGAATCGTATAACTGTTATAAGTTCCTAATAGTGTTGTGTCGGTTCCATTTGCCGCTGAATTGAGTTTTGGATCATTGGCAGAAACAACCCCATTGGTTCCACTTTGAGTCCAATAAGGCCTAGCCATTAAAAAATGGATTTTGGCATTTTCAAATTGGAACATGAGTCTGGCACCATCAAAGGATAATCCATTCACGGTCCAGTTACCACCACCAATCAATCTTTGGTCTCCATAGGCCCAAATTTGCCTTCCCACTTGGAATTTGGATTGGAAAGGTAATTTGTTCAGTAATAGAAATGCCTCTCTAACGCTAGTTTGGTTTACAGAAACTGCATTTGTTTGGTTTCGGGAATATAGGTCTGCGGTATTATTAAAAAAATTGGCTCGAATGTCACCCGTTGATGCAGGTGACTCTCCTCCCCAAACCCTTGCATCTTGTAAAGTCACCTTGGCTTGGACATAAGGGCTTGGATCAAATAAAAAGTACAAAGATGAGGTTTGTAGGGTACGGTCAATATAACCCTTGTCAGATGCATTGAAGTCTAAATTATAACGGCTCTCTTGGCGTGGGCGAAGGTACAATCCAAATCGTAATACATCATTCAACCAAAACTGGGAAGAATTGGCAGAATGTTTGGATAACTTTGGTTCCACAAACATATGTCGATTGAATTCAGGATCCAATCCTTTCTCTTTCATGGGAGAAACATATGGCTTTGGTTCTGATTGGTTTTCGGGAGGTTTTTCTTCTATAGGTTCTGAATTTAGAAAACCACTAGAAAAGACCAAAATGAAACAAAATAAGATAACTCTTTCTTTAGATAGTTGCATTTTGATCTCTCCTAACGAATTGTAAGGTGAATTTATATCTTTCTTATAATCCTTTCAATACATAAAAATAAAGTGGAATGCCGATGATGATATTGATTGGAAAGACAATTGATAAAGCAACAGTTAAGTAAATACTAGGGCTTGCTTCTGGAATTGAATCTTTCATCGCAGCTGGAACTGCAATATAAGAAGCAGATGCACATAATACAACAAACATTAATGCATCACCAATTGGCATCTGGATTATTTTTGTCAAAAAGATCGCAATCACAACATTGATAAACATGATGATGACTGTTGATCCAACTAAGAAAAAACCAACTTTTTTTAACTCGCGCATTTGTTTAGCGGCATCAATCCCTTTGTCCAAAAGGAAAAATGTAAGAAGTCCCTTAAAGATATCTTCTGTAAATGGTTTAGTTGTATTCCATCCAGACTCACCTGAGAGATATCCAACGATTAGAGCTCCAATTAAGATATAAACAGATGAACTAAAAAAGGCTTCATGTAACAATTGTTTCCATTGGATTTTTTCAGTAGGATTTCCGTTTTGTTTCTTCTTACCGAGGCGATCGATGATAACAGCGATGACAATGGCAGGTGATTCCATAAGTGCCATTCCAGCAACGATGAAACCTTGGTATTCAAATCCGTAACTGTGTAAGAAGGCTCCTGCTGTTACAAAGGTTACTGCGCTGATCGAACCAAAACTTCCAGCAAGTGCTGCAGAATTGGCATGGTCTAACTTCAATCGAAAGATGAAGTAAGAATACACAGGAACAAAACATGCCATAAACATACATGCAATGAGTGTAAGTAAGTGTTCTTCCGCGAATGGTGATTTAAATAATTCATGCCCACCTTTAAAACCAATGGAGAACAATAAATATAAAGAAAGAAATTTTGATACTCCCTCTGTTATGCGGAGATCCGATTTAAAGAATACAACACCCATGCCTAAAAAGAAAAATAGAACGGGTGGGTTTAAAATATTATTCAGAGCATTGTGCAAATCCATTTTTGTCCCTCTTTTTCTCCATGATTTTAGACACCCAATTTGTCCAATATCATAAAACTGGACAAAAAATACTTTCAATTCGAAATTCATCAACCTTGAATTCGCTTTCTTGCTTATGATTTATTTGCACATTGGTGAAATCCATGCGCATTCTCTTTCGGGTTTACTTCTCCTTAGTCATTCTACTAGGAATGGAAGGATGTTTATGGAAACCGGAAGCATTTTACGGAACAAATATCAGTCATGCGGTCGAATTTTTAGCTCCAGTGAAAGGGGAAGTGCCCACCCTCTGTAGCAAAAACTCAATCCAAACTTTGAAACAAATGTTTTGGATCCAAAATGAATCTGAAGATTCTCTAAGAAGCAAACGGGTGCTAAATGGACAATGGCTCCATTTCCAATTAAAAAACGAATTGGATATAGTTTCCGATTTTAGCATTCTCATCCAATGGATCAACATTCCAACGGCTGAAATTTGTTCGGAAAACCAAAAAGGGGAATTTTCAAACACTTACAATGGTTATGTATGGGAAAACTGGCATGGACTCTTGTCACCTTTCCCACATTTTAATGTTTCCTTAAATCCAGGTGAAACTCGGGATTTTTATCTTTTCCTAGTCTCAAACGAGAATCTAAATTTCCCCATCCGAACAGTATCTAATTCGAGTTATCGATTTATTGTACTCTTTCGATTCCTTACCTTTTTGTTTTTTTTGATGGTCGGCATTGTTTCTACTGGTTGGGCAATTTCTGAATTCATCAAATCAAAAGAAAAAATATACCTAATGATTCTGTTTCATTTTTTATTGTTTTTCTTTTTAGTTTATTCTGTCCATGGAAAGGAGTTATCTTCCCTCCTAGGGAATGGAAATAATCTTTTCACGCACTCATACTACTTATTGTTATCGATTAATCACTTTGTATTCTTTTTGTATCTTTACAGTTTTGTTAAATTTACAAACGAAAGTTTAAAACATCCAATTTTCTTTTGGTTGTTTGCGATCTCAGGAATTTTATACCTTCTTGTTCCCATTTTCCCAAGAATGTATGATTATAGAATTTTTATCCTACTGACTATCTTTGGGTCCGCTGCTTATTTTTTACGTAGTACCCATCTGATGCTCTTCGCAAACCAAATTGATGAAGAAAAAAGTTATTTTTTAGGTTGGGCTTTCTTTTTATTTTTAGTGTTTTTAAAAACATTATTCCATTTTGATTTTTATCCTTACCAAGCTTTTTTCATTTATGCTGCAGTGTTTTACTTACCTTTTTTGACAGCTGGTAGTTTCTTATTTTTAAGAAATTATGAAAAACGTGATAAGACAAAAACAAGATTTCGAACTTTCACAAATAAAATTGATACAAAAGAATTTAAAACAAAATTAGAATCATTATTAGAATCAGACAAAATTTTTCTGGATATTGACTGCAGTGAAGAAATGATTGCAGGCCGTCTAGGGTTAACCTATCACCAATTAAGCGAGTTGATTAATATTGAGTATCAATTTAATTTTCCAACACTCTTAAACTTATACAAAATCAAAGAAGCAAAAAGAATTCTAATCGAAAAACCAGAATTAAACGTCGCTACAGTTGGAAAACTGTCGGGTTTTGGTTCGAGATCTGCATTTTATTTAGAATTTAAAAAACAATGTGGGGTGAATCCCAATCAATTCAGAAAGTCTTCGTCTCATCATACAAAAGATAAATCTTAATTAGGAACTCTCGAATGAACAAAGATAAACCAAAAGATTGGTTACCTGGACTAAAAGAAAACTGGCGTTCGGACATTGTGTCCGGTTTTGTTGTCTTTCTCATTGCGCTCCCACTTTGTTTAGGAATTTCTCTTGCCTCTGGTGCACCACCTATGGCAGGAATTTTTTCCGGAATTGTAGGTGGTATCTTTGTTTCTTTTATGAGTGGATCTCATCTTACGATCAATGGACCTGCTGCAGGTCTCATTGCTGTTGTATTAAATTCGATTTTTGTCATGGGTGGTGGTGATGCCAAATTGGGATTTGAGATCACTTTGGCAGCAATTGTTCTTGCTGGATTGATTCAGGTATTTTTGGGAATCTTAAAGGCGGGGAATCTCACAATTTATTTCCCGATTTCCGTTGTACATGGAATGATGGCTGCCATCGGAATCATCATCATATCAAAACAGTTTTATGTTGCTCTTGGAATTTCACCTAATGCCAAAACTATTTTAGGACTTCTATTGGAGATTCCATCAAGTTTTGTACATTTGAATCCTGAAGTGGCTATCATTGGTATTTCTGCGATTGTGATCATTGCCATGCTCACAAAAATACAAAATCCTTTTTTTAAAAAGTTACCTGCACCACTAGTCGCAGTGTTAGTTGGAATTATTTTGGGTTTTATTTTTGAATTAGCTGATGAACATTCTTATACATTATTAAATCAAACATACCAAATTGGCCCTGAAAAATTAGTGAATTTGCCAAATCACATCTATGAGAGTTTGAGTTTTCCAAATTTTTCCCGTTGGAAAGAAGGAAACTTTTGGGTGATGGTGGTGACTATCGCTTTGATTGCAAGTATTGAATCTTTACTCACAGCAACCGCCGTTGATAATACGGACCCTTACCGAAGAAAATCAAACATGGACCAAGAACTTGTCGCAAAAGGGATAGGAAACTTTTTTTTAGGATGGATTGGTGGTTTACCCATTATCGCTGAAGTGGTAAGATCTTCTGCAAATATTGAAAATGGTGCCAAAACAAGATGGTCCAATTTTTTTCATGGTTTGTTTTTATTATTATTCATACTACTACTTCCTGGTCTCATTCATAGAATCCCATTAGCATCACTTGCTGGTATATTAATAATGGTCGGGTTAAAACTGGCATCACCTCACGTGTTTAAAGAAACATATAAAAAAGGTTGGGACCAAATAGTCATCTTTTTGGTGACAGTAGTGATTACAATCGTAGAAGACCTATTAGTTGGTGTTTTATGTGGTATCATTACAGCAATTTTAATCCAAATGTACTTTGGAGTCAAATTACGTTATATTTTCATTGCAGATATAAAAATAGAATCAAACAATAAGATACACACTTTATATGTTAGACATGCTCTTCTGTTTTCCAACATGATTTCCTTAAAACTGTTACTTCGGAAAATATCTTTTGGCGAAAGAATCGATGTAAAATTTGATGAAAATGTAAAGATGATAGGTTTTTCAGCAATCGAATTTTTGCAGAGTTTTAAACGTGATTATGAAGAACGTGGTGGGCAAGTGAATTTGATTGGATTTGAAGAATTAAAACCAATCTCGGCATATTATGGTGCCACTCGAATTCATAAGTAGTAAAAAAATTCTTGTAACTTTTTTTTCTTAAACCAATATCCTTTTATGCAAAGGTTATTGGTTTTTTTCCTTTTGGTTCTGCCTATCTTCCTTTTTTCCAAGGATGTCCCACGGTTAAAATCTAGAGTTATGGATGAAACTTGGACACTCCATACTGACTATATTTCTGCTCTTGAAAAACAATTAAGAGACCATGAAAAAAAAACATCCAATCAAATCGTTGTGTTTGTGACTCCATCCTTAGAAGGAGAAAATTTAGAGGAATACTCGCTAAAAGTTGCCGAAACATGGAAACTCGGTCAAAAGGGAAAGGATAATGGGGTGTTACTCTTTGTTGCCATTGAAGACAGAAAACTTAGGATCGAGGTTGGATATGGATTAGAAGGAGTTTTAACAGATGTTTTGTGCCATCATATCATAGAGAATGAAATCAAACCTTACTTCAAAAAAGGAGAATATGATATTGGGATACAAAATGGTGTAAGAGCAATCATGAAATCAATTGAAGGAGAATACACAATACCTGAGAAAGAAGATTTTTCTCATCTTGGACCTCTATCTTTTTTGGGTGAAATAGCACCAGAAGGAGCTGAGATGCCAATTGGATTCAAAATTTTCGTTTCGATTTTTGTAGTAACTGTTCTTGGCGTTTTTACTTACTTTGCAGCTAACGCTCCTTATGTAGGTTGGTTCATTTATTTCTTTTTGTTTCCTTTTTGGAGCATATTCCCTACTGCAATTCATGGAGCAAACATCGGAGCCATTGTATTCCTTACTTACGCAATAGGAATTGGACTTTATAAACTTTATCACCTTCTGACACCACATGGAAGAAAACGGATGCGAAATAGTAGTTTTGCAAGTGATTCACGAGGTGGTAGGAGTAGTGGATGGTCAAGTGGAGGAAGTTCTGGTGGGTTTAGTGGAGGAGGAGGGAGTTTTGGTGGTGGTGGAAGTTCCGGCAGTTGGTAATTCAAATTGTAAAAAAATCCATTCCGTTAAAGATTTTTTCATGCTGATGGGAACTTTTTTGATCATAAATGGGTTTAGTATCTAGTGAAGTTTGTTTGGTATATTTTATCTTTTGGCTTGGCATTCAGTTTTGTTATTTCAGCAGAGGTTACAAAACCTATCCAATTAAAAGAACTTTGGCAAAAGGCAGTGCAGTTTAATCCCGATTATCTATCGGTCAAAGCAGATTATGAAAAAGCCTTTTATGAAAATGAAAAGAGTTATGCAGGTTATCTTCCCACTGTAAATGTTTTGGCTTCTGCAAGGCAATCATCAGCTAACTTTAGTGGATCTGGAACAGTGAATGATCCTTTGATCAGTGGTGGAGTGAATAATAGTAACACACAAACCCAACAAACAAATACAGGTGAATCTAGACCTACTGCAGTAAATCGATATTCTGTTGGACTTAGTACAAACCAAAATCTTTTTTCGGGGTTTCGAGATAAAAGTGGAATTGAAAAAACGGAAGCATTGTTGCAAGCAGCAAAACAAACATTAAATGACTCTAGATTAAAAATATGTTTTGAACTGAAGTCCGCTTACTCACAAACGTTGTATGCAAAAGAACTTTACCAACTATCCTTAAAAATCAAAGAAAGACGCATTAAAAATAGAGACTTGGTTAAACTTCGATACGAAGTTGGTAGGGAACACAAAGGAAGTTTTTTATTGAGTGAGTCATTTGTAAAACAATCTGAATATGAAGTTTCTTTTGCAGAAAGATTATTCCAGACCAATTGGAAAGAAATCGAAAGAATCATTGCGACACCCGTTGAAGTATCCTTGGACGTTCCTCTTATTTCGGAACCGATTGCCGAAATTAAAATTTCAGAGAAAGAGAAGTCTAGTTTACTTGATGCTCATCCATCAATTATGGCGGAACAATCAAAAGTTCGAGCAGCCCAAGCAAATATTGGTATCGCGGAAGCAGGTTTTTATCCAGACCTCAATCTAAGTGCAACAGTGACAAGACAAGATGATGTTTGGTTACCAAAACCTAGGAATTATAGTTTTGGAATCAATTTGACCTATCCTTTGTTTAATGGAGGTAGAGATTATTATAATGTAAAAATTGCAAAATCTGAATATGAAAAATCAATTCACACAAGAGATTCAAAAAAGAATTTACTCACCTTTTCATTAGAACAATCCTATCTAAATTTTATAAATGCTTCAGAGCAACTTTTGGTATTAACCGAATTTTATAAAGCTTCTGATACAAGAGCAACAATCGCACGAGCTCAGTATTCCAATGGACTGATCAGTTTTGAAAATTGGGATATCATTGAGAATGATCTAATCAATCGGGAAAAAAATTTGTTAGTCGGCAAAAGAGATCTTGGTCTTGCGGAAGCAACATATTTACGTAATTTAGGAAAGTGTTTTGATGAAGATTAAACTTTATGTTTCATTTTTTGTTATAATTGTATTTGGGGTATTATATTTCACATTTGGATCAGGTAAATCCAAACAAGAATTCAAAATTGAATCCACAAGTGTGACTCGTGGTGATTTGATTGTTACAGTTAGGGCAACAGGAACTGCAATTCCTAAAAATCGATTAGAAGTCAAACCACCCATCGCAGGAAGGATTGAATCAATACTTGCAGAAGAAGGAGAACATGTAGGAAAAGGAAAAATTCTCGTTTGGATGAGTTCAACTGAAAGGGCTGCACTATTGGACGCAGCAAGAGCAAAGGGCAATGATGAGTTGAAAAAATGGGAAGATTTTTATAAACCAACTCCAGTTATTTCACCTTTACGTGGTTTGGTGATCGCATCTAATATAAGTACTGGGCAAACTGTCACTCAACAAGATATTTTATTTGTACTTTCAGACAACTTGATGGTACAAGCAAAAGTAGATGAAACCGATTTATCAAAAATAAAGATCGGGCAAATTGCCAATATTGTTGTGGATTCTTTTTCCAATGAGCCTATTCGTGCTAAGGTAAAACACATTGGTTACGAAGCAGTGATAGAAAATAATGTAACAATGTACAATGTTGATTTGGAATTATTTTCGATACCAGAATTTCTGCGAAGTGGTATGTCGATTACTGTCGATTTTATCATATCCGAAGAAAAGGATGTTTTATTGATACCAAATGATTTTGTTAAAAGAAATAATAAGAAAGGGATTATCTTACTCAAAACAGATGGTTCACTACAAGAATCGAATGTAGCCATTGGACATTCTGACGATCAAAACACTTCCATATTGTCGGGACTAGTGGAAGGAGACTTGGTCTATCGAAAGAAAAAAATAAAAGAGTCTAAAAAATCGAATGCAAATGGTGGTCCTTTCTCATCTCCCAAAGTCCCAAAGAGATAATATTTGTTAGCAATAGAAATTAAAAATTTATCTAAATCATACAAAATCGGGAATTCCCAATTTTCAGTATTGAATCGTATCAATTTAGAGATCAAACAAGGTGAGTTTGTAGCGATTATGGGTCCGTCAGGATCTGGAAAATCGACATTATTGCAAGTAATGGGATTACTTGATCATGCGGACAGTGGTTCGTACCGTTTGTTTGGGAAAAATGTTGAAAAAGAATCTTCCAATGTTCTTTCCGATATCCGTGGAAGTTTGATTGGTTTTGTTTTCCAACAATTTCACCTCTTATCAAAATCAAATGCACTTCAAAATGTTTGTTTGCCTTCTCTATATACAGAAATTCCAAATCCAGTGTTAGTCGGAGAAAAACAGCTAACAAAAGTTGGATTACAAAATAGAGTTTTTCATACACCTAACGAGTTGTCTGGTGGGCAACAACAAAGGGTTGCCATTGCCAGAGCATTGATCAATGATCCACCAATTATTTTTGCAGATGAACCAACAGGTAATTTGGATTCTAAAAGCAAAATTGAGATTATGATGGAACTCGTACGGCTTCATGAAGAGGGAAAAACAATCGTAATGGTCACACATGAACCTGAGATGGCAGATTATTGTGATCGTATTATTCATGTGAGTGATGGGGAAATTATAAACGAAGAGATAAAAAGAAAAGCAAAAATGATTCCGGAATCAAACCAGAATTTTATGAGAAGGAAAACTGGTTGGAGTTTGATTAGCGGTTTATTGAAACAGTCTTTATTTTCACTTACATCAAATCGGCTTCGGACATTTTTATCAGCATTAGGAATTTTATTTGGAGTTGTTTGCGTCATTTCGGTTATGGCTCTGGGTGAAGGAGCTAAAAAGTCTGTTGAAGAACAATTTTCTTCGTTAGGTGCAAATTTGGTGATTGTTCGAACAGGTGGGATGAGAAGTGGAGGAGTTTCTCTCGAAGCAGGGACTGTGAATCGTTTGGATGTATACGATGTTACAGCGGTATCTAAAAAATTTCCTGAAGTGAAACAAATTTCTGCCGTGGTAAATGGAAGAGCCCAACTTGTTTTTGGAAATCGAAATTGGAATAGTTTTGTAACTGGTGCCAGTGCAAACTATGAGTCACTTAGAAACCTGGAACCAATAGAAGGAAGATTTTTCACAGAGGAAGAAGATAACAAACGGGCACTCGTATGTTTGGTAGGGAACACAGTTGTCAGGGAATTATACGAAGGAAAAAATCCGGTTGGAACTTACATAAAAATCAATCGAGTATCATTTCGAGTCATTGGTCAATTACCTGAAAAAGGTTCAACTGGGTTTCGTGACCAAGATGACGTTGTTTTGGTTCCACTTAACACAGCCATGCGACGGTTGTTAAACAAGGATGCAGTTGACAATCTGGAAATGGAATTGGATCAAAATGAATCTTCGGAAAATTTTATATCACAGATTAAAAGTTTTTTACATGAAAGACATGGTACGAACGAATCTATGGGAAATATTTACCAGGTAATGAGTATGGCTGATATCCAATCAGCGGTTTCCGAAACCAATCAAACGATGTCTGCTTTACTGATTGCTCTAGCTACAGTCTCATTACTAGTCGGAGGAATCGGTATCATGAATATTATGTTAGTTTCTGTAAAAGAAAGGACAAAGGAAATTGGTTTAAGAAAAGCATTAGGCGCGAGAGAATCTGATATTCGCATTCAATTTTTAATTGAATCAACTTTGACAAGTCTTACGGGAGGATTTGTCGGTTTAGTTTTTGGGATATTCACAGTGTATTTTTTACAGGAATCTTTTGGTTGGACAATTGTTTTATCCTTTCCTTCTATTGGTTTTGCCTTTTTATTCTCAATAACGATAGGAATTATATTCGGATGGTGGCCATCAGAATATGCTGCTAAACTGAGTCCTATTGTTGCATTAAGATCTGAATGAATACAGTCATCAATCCTAGAAAAATTCCTCAACAAAAACGTTCCAAAGAACGATATCAGAAAATTGTTGATACAGCTATACATCTATTAGGTGAAGTTGGTTATGATGATTTAACTACGGATTTGATTGCAGAAAAAAGTGGTATATCCGTTGGATCGATTTATCAATTTTTTCCAAACAAAGAATCGATTATATATTCACATGCTGAGAATTCGTATTTAATTATGCATGATTTATTCTTTGAAAAGGTTACCAAAGAATTAAAGAAGACTAAAAAGTTCACTCCTGAATTTGTCGATTTTACATTATTTGCATTTGAACAAACATTAAATGAAGTGAAAGGTTATCGATTGATCCATTCGATTTTATATACGAATGAAGCCTTATTGCATTTAGATATTGAAAGTAACGAGAGATTTGCAAAAACGTTAGCTGAAAAAGTGATTTTGGTAATGTTTCCAAAAGTGAACAAAAAACGTGCATTTTATATATCACTCATGATTGTTGAGTCTGTTGATTCTGTTATCAAAATTGTGCATCGAACCAAAAAACCATCTGAGAAAAAACAAGTTTTGGCAGAACTAAAGACCTTACTTTTGGTATATTTTTCTACTTTTCAATGATTTAACATTGACAAAGTTTTAACACAATTCTAAAATTCTCCAAATGTGAGGACTTCCTCATATTTCGGGAATAACTATGGAAAAAACCAAAAAGATATTGATAGGGATCTTAATGGCAATGTTCTTAACCTTCGGGTTGAATTTTTGCAATTCGGAAGATCCGGCAAACTCGGCTTTTGTTCATGTGACGATGATGGACAATGCCTTTCATCCTCCAGTGATTCGCACCTTCAAAGGTGGGAAAATTCGTTTCGTGAACGAAGGAAATAATCCTCACAACGCTATCTCCATTAATAAAGATTGGTCTACAGAAACCAGTTTTGGCAACTTAGCAATGTTTCGTGGGGCACATACAGATGTGTTTTTTCCAGAGGAGGGTGTGTTCCCATATTTTTGTTCCTTCCATGCATCTCCCGATGGCAAAATTGGAATGACGGGTGTAGCTGTTATTGGTAACGCAACTTTCAATCCACAGGCGAATACCTCAAAATCAAAGATATCAAAAACTTGGACGGGTGTGACAAGAAAGGTACCTTCTCAATACAAAACAATTCAAAACGCTGTTGATGCTGCATCTCCTGGAGATTTAGTTTTAGTCGCTAATGGAATTTATAAAGAAGAAGTCACTGTAACGACACCATCCATCACAATTCGAGGAGAAGATAGAAACTTAACCATTATCGATGGTGAATTCCTTCGAGGTAATGGTATTATGGTTGTCGGTGCCGATGGTGTTGCAGTTGAAAATATCACAACAAGAAACGCTACACTCAATGGAGTGTATTGGACTGGTGTAAAAGGATATAGAGGATCTTATATTACTGCATACAATAATGGTGATTATGGTGTATATGCATTTGATTCTGTTGATGGGCTCATTGAACATTCTTTTGCATCTGGTTCTCCTGACTCGGGTTTTTATATTGGACAGTGTAATCCATGTAATGCGATCATAAACGATGTAATTTCTGAAAATAATGCCTTAGGATATTCAGGAACAAATTCAAGTGGAAATATCTATCTTTTATCTTCCATTTGGCGAAAAAACCAATTAGGAATCGGGCCGAATACTTTAGATCGTGAATTATTACCTCCACAAAAACAAATGGTTGTGAAGAAAAATATTGTTTATGATAACAATAATAAAAATGCACCTTCTAAAAAATTGGAGTATCCTTCCATAGGGAATGGTATCGCCCTTCTTGGTGCATTAGAGAATGTGGTCGAAGGAAATTTAGTGTTTAATCATAACAATTATGGAATTCTTGTTACAATGAACATTGATGAAAACATTTGGATTTCTAATAATAATATCGTTAGAAATAATCAAGTTTACCATTCGGGTCGCGGAGACATTGCTCTTAGTGGTCCTGTAAATGTTGGGAATTGTTTTGAAGGAAATTCTTATGGAGTATCAAGTCCTCCATTATTGGAATCCTTACAATCATGTACAGGAATTCGGTACCCACATATAGGTGATATGTCTTCTAGTATTGGGCTTCTTGCTTTGTTTGTTCAAGCAAACTTAAAAGAGTTTGTATTGGGTTCCTACAAAAACCAACCGATTCCACCTGCTCAATCCAATATGCCAAAAGATTTATTGGCAAAGGTTGTGCCAGCTCATGATGTTTTTGAAACGAATAAGGGACTCATTGATACAGCAGAGTTACCAAAGATTGATCAAAAAGATTTTGAAGCACAGACTAACAAAATGTATACCTCTGGTTGGAGAGTCCATTTTCCTGGAACTCTTAAAACATGGTATTTTCACATCATGGGATACCTATTACCGTTTGCCATTTTTGCAGCGTGGACTGGTCTTGCTATGTTAGACAGATTTTCGATTGTTGGTGCTAAAGTAGATAAATACTTTTGGTTGATACTACTTTTACCTTTTATAGGATCAATGGTCTATTTATTCTCCAAAGATTCAAAAATTTCTCCGGTAGTCAGAAATACTGTCGTATTCGGTGGAATTCTATTGTTTTTAACTATACTGGCTTACGCTGGTTATGCGATGACTGCGGTGACAGAACCGTCTATAACTTAATAGGAGTTTTTTTATGGAAACAAATTTTGCAAATCCAAGTTTTTGGACTTATTTTATCGGATCGTATGCTTATTATTTGCCTTTTGTGTTAACAATGGTTTGGGCTCCACTTGCTTTGTTTGGTTTATCGAAGCAGAAGGATATGACTACAATCAAACAAGTGATTTGGTCTCTTGTGATTTTGGTTGTTCCAGTGATTGGCCCTGCTATATATTTACTCTTCATAGATACTGAGTATGAGAAAAAATTCAAACAAATTGCTGTAGGTGGTGGTTTAGCAGTATTTCTTCTTGTTTGGGTATTAAGTTTAATCTCTCACATTTAAAGTAGGATTGAAGACTATGGATCGGAAAAGTTTTTTAACTACAATTGGATTTGGTGTAATGGGTTTTGTGGGATCAATTTTTGGTTCCATAGGCTTTAATTCTAAAAAATCCAATGAGTTATGTGCTCCTTCTGATCCATCTTCTTCTACAAATTTTGGAATCGTAACTACCCCAAGTGTCAATGATAATTATCAAAATTCCATAGGTGCTGCAGGTAGTTTACGGGGTACAAATACTTATGGGAGTATGGCACACCCTCCTTTTTTTATCAAAGAAGATTATACTGAGCGTTTTTACTTCCCACCTAACTTTAGTAATAGTAAAAATAGAACGAAGGATTTTAACCTAAATCTTTTTCCATTGAGTGTTAATATTGCTCATAATGTGAATTACCAAGCATGGACATTCGATGGAATTGTACCAGGTCCGATTTTACGCGCTAATTTAGGGGATAAGCTACGTATCCATGTAAAAAATTCAAGTCCTGACCCACACTCACTTCACTTTCATGGAACTCATGATCCAATGGAAGATGGTTGGGAACCAATTCCTGCTTTTGGAGAAAGAACTTATACCATTGAAGCAGGTCCAGTAGGATTACATCCATACCATTGCCATGTGCCACCTCTCATGGTACATACCGCCAAAGGATTGTATGGTGCTTTATTGGTAGATCCACCTATCAAACGAAAACCAGCTCATGAATTTGTACTAACGTTTTCTGGATGGGATACCAAGGGCCAAGGAAAGAATGATTTTTATACTTGGAATGGAATTGCTGGAATTTATGATCGATATCCTATGAAAGTTCCTGTTGGGGAGCGAGTTCGGTTTTATATACAGAATATGATGGAAAGAGAACCTGTCATGACTTTCCATCTGCATGCACAAACATTTGATATCATCAGAAGTTTAGGTTCCATAGTTCCTGATGGTCATTCTGATGTAGTAACAATAGGACAAACAGAACGAGTTGTGATCGAATTTGTGCTTAAAAAGAAAGGTCGTTATATGTTTCATCCTCATCAAACTCATATGGCTGAAAATGGAGGAATGGGTTGGATCGTAGCCGTTTAGTTATGATTAGACTAATCTTTTTTATTTTTATTTTTTTCGTTAGTTTTGCCTGCCAATCTAAAAATGAACTAAATCAGGAAGTATGGAATCGATTAGGATTTGTTCTTCCAAATGGCCTCAGTTTAAACCCAAAATTTTGGTCCGAAAAGAAGTCAGTATTATATTTCGGATTTTCACACTGTCCAGATATGTGCCCACTAACTTTAACAAATTTTGGTAGGGCCTCACTGATATTAGGTGAACGTGCTAAAGACTTTCAATTTGTATTTATTACTTTGGATCCTGAAAGAGACTCTCCGGCAACTTTAGAAAAGTATGTTAAAAACTTTCCCAGTAAAAATTTAACTGCACTCTCTCCAAACGTTGAAAGTTTAGAGACCTTGACCAAAATATTTGGAATTGTGAAAGAAAAGGTAGGAGATGGAAATTCTTATAGAATCGATCATTCCAATTTTATTTATGTATTGGATCAGAATCAGAAAACCATCAAAACATTTCCAGGTGGGGTTTCTGCAAATGCACTTGCAACAGAACTTAGGAAGATATCTGAACTTTAGATGTTAATATGATTTCGATTTCCGTTCTTGTTCCTTCTGGATAATTTTTAGTGATTTCAAAACTAAAGTCAGTGTAAAGATTTTTGAGTCTTTCTTTGATATTTCCCAAAGAACGACTCATTAACTTTTGTTTGTCCGATAATAATTCATCTGAAATTCCGTTTCCATTATCATAAACGACAAAACAAAATACTGAATCTTTGATCATCTTTGCATGAATGAATAATTGAAATTGTACATCTGAGGAACTTCTGAATCCATGTTTAAATGAATTTTCGATGATAGGTTGTAACAGTAAAGGAGGTAAAATAACGGAAGAAAAATCGCCAGACTTTTTAAAGTCTATTTGAATTGTATCATAAAATCTAAGCTTTTGTAAATGTAAGTAGTCTTCTAAAAAATTCCATTCCTCTTCGAATGGAATCCAATCTCTGTCTGTTCTATCAGATATAAAACGGTAATTATTGGCAAGACTCATAATTGCATCACCAATAAGTTCCGGTTTAATTTTGTGTAGTGCATGAATTGTATTCAGAGAATTAAACAAATAATGAGGATTCATTTTTGTTTGTAATGTTTTTAACTGACTTTCTTTTAGGGTTTTTTCAGCCTTTAATAAATCTTCTTTATAGAGTAAGGCTTTTTGCCTGTCATTAAACAAAGTTCTTTCCAAAGCAAATCCTTGTGAAATCACTCCAAACAACACACCCCAAAAAACGATTCCTGATGGTGAAGTGTCATTATATTTAATTGCTAAAAATATTTCTAAAATCACTAAGAATAAAGTGATACTAAAACCAATGAAGTGACCTAATGCTTCCTTACTTCCTTTTTTCCAAGCTTCATAAGTGATAAAAATTGGACCCATGATATTGATCAAATTGAATAGGATAAAAAAACTTCGAGTGCTGATCAGAAATGAATGAGATATATCGGAAAACGGAAGAGAAAATACTAGTATAGTTGTTATTGAACATATAAAAACATCGATGTAGATTAAATAATCTAACACTTTAAAAGATCCACTTCCGAACAATCTTCTGACTCCAGATAACATTGGAATAAATACAAAGTTGGAAGAAATAATAGATAAAACGTATAATGTTTGGGTATTGGTAAATAGATAACGTATAAATTCGTTTGAAGTTAGTCCTAAAATTCCAAAACATAAGGAAAAGGAAGAGAAATCTAGGAGTATGTTGTATTGTTTTTTGTATTCAATAAAATAGACTAACGCACATATAATGCCTATCATCATAAAAAACGAATGAAAAAAAATGGTGGTTAAATTTTTTAAAGCGATCTCTCGGTAAAGAGCAGTTTGTTTTCCGATTAAATTGTCAATAATTGTAATGGAAAATAAAATTCCCTTTTTATGGTATAGTCGTAAATAATAATACTCAGATTTATCCTTTGGGATTTTTACCCAAGAAAACTTTGATTGGAAAATATTTGGTAAGTATTTTGTATCCTCAAATTCTCCATATTTAAAAATAGAATCACCAAATTCGTTAAATATTTCAATATTTAATCCTGCATGTTCCAGTAGGAAGTGAAGTTCTTCATTTTCAATCGTTGAAAATGCTTTGGATCTTAGCCAAATGTACTCTGAATCTGTAATTCGTTTAAATTCCTCATCATTGATCCAACCAGATGTGGACAACCAATACACTTTATGCATTTTTTGAAAGTCGATTTGGCCAGAATCATCTGCAGGAATATCACCTACAAAATAATCAGCATTTTCAGATAAGTAGTATTCGGAGATTGAATTGTCTTTTGGTTTTAAAAGAGAATAAACATAGGAAGTAATCGAAACAGAAGTAATTAAAAACAATAAGCAAATAGATAGATATGGTTTTTCTAAAAATTTGCCTATTGTACTTCCCATTTAGGTTAGTCTTCGAGAGAGAAAGTGATTGGCAAACGATGGGCCATTTTTTTGGGTTGGCCTTGCACATAACCGGGGCTAAACCGAACTCGCTTAATCAGTTTTAAAGCAGCTTCATCAAAACCGTACCCAGCTCTTCCAGAAACAATTTTTGCAGATTGTAAACTTCCGTCTTCATTGACTTGGACAAGTAATACTACTTGTTTTTCCATTATGTTCGCTGCTTTCGCTTGCGGTGGAAAATATTCCTTTAAATCAAAGTCGATGATAGCTGTCGGCATTTTATCTCCGTTAAACGAAAACAAATAACCATCCTTGTCGGTTCCGTTACCAGATAATTGATTTGGATTGATATCCGAATTATCGGGTTCGTCAGCTTTATCTTTGTTACTACCTTCAACCCATTCTTGTTTTTCAATAGGAGCTGGTGAAGATGTACCTCCGATTAACTCTGGGGGAATTTCTTCAAAATTTACATCCACATCCTCAAAAGCAGAATCTTCTACAACTTCATCCCCTCTGAGTTGGCTGATTCGGTAACCTGCATACGTTGCTGTATGTATGAATAAACTTCCTGCCAAACAGATATGAAATACACGTTCTTTATTTTGTTTGATAGAAGATTTGAACTTTACTAAGAGTTCAACAAACCGATTCATTTTTTTACACTGAGGGCGATTTTTGTCACTCCGGCTTTTCGGATGATTCCCATCAGCTCCGTAATTTTTCCATAAGGCAAACTTTCATCAGCAGATAATGTCAAACGCATGTTAGGTCTGATTTTGGCTTCTCTTTCCAAGTTTCGAACAAGACCTGTTATATCAGTGTCTTTTCCTTCTAAAAGAATGGCACCTGTTTTGGTTATTGCTACTTGAACTGATTCTGCTACGTTGGGATCAGCAGCTTGTACTTTTGGTAAATTTATATTTAAACTTTCTTTTTTTAAGAAGTTTGCTGTTACCATAAAAATTACGAGAAGTACTAAAATCACGTCCACCATGGGAGTGATGTTGATACTTCCGATTTCTTCGTCTTGTGGTCCTGATGCTCCAGCCATAATTATACCTTTGTCTTATTCATTTGATAAGAGAGTAGTTCTTTTTTCAAAATTTCAAGGTTTTGCAAAATCACCTTTGCTTTTCTGGAAAAGTAATTGTTTGCCATTACCACAGGAATTGCCACTGCAAGACCAGCAGCGGTTGCAAGGAGTGCTGTAGAAATCGAACGCATCACAACTTCTGCACCAGAACTACCCAGTGTTCCCAATCCATAAAACGCTTTGATGACACCAAGCACTGTTCCTAAAAGTCCGATAAAAGGCGCGTTATTTCCTAATGTGTTTAGAATTGGTAAACGTTTTTCTAACTCCAATTTCTCGGATAAAATTTGACCTTCTAAACTTTCATCCAGACCTTTGCGTCCGAGTTTCAATTGTTTTAATGCGAATTGGATGAATCGGTTGTAAATTGATTCTTCACCTGCATCCGTTTTCCAATGAATTTCAGGTTCTTCTTGGAGTGAGTTTCTAACTTCTGATAAGTAAGCTTCATTTTTTTTGCCCAAAGTTTTTTTATAATAAATAAGTCTTTCGGCAAACACAGCAAGTGCGATAACACTTGCTACTCCCATAGCAACAAAAACTAATTCTTCACCTAATTCTACATATTCCTGCATTTTAATCTCCGTCTTGAATGTTATTAAATAAAAAATACAAAGGTATTTGATCGTTTGATATTTGATTGTTTGTCGTTGCAAAACAAGAACGCAAACAAGCAGTAGCAGTTGGACTTGTAATACTTGCTTCGATCAGTGCAGTAAAACTCAATTGTCCACAAGTTCCCGCATCTGTTTTAGTTTTCCAATCTGTTGATTGGCAATTAAAGGAACAGGTTTGCGCAATGCTCGACAAATTTTTATACAACGGACTCGTGATTAAACCTTGGCAAGTTTGGGTTTTCACAGTCGCACTGGTTGCCGTAAAACTTCCGCCAATCGAAGTGTAATAAGCTTGGAAACAAAGATCTTTGTTTGTGATCATCGATTCGCATGTTTCTTGTGGAGCATTTGGGGTAGTCAGGTATTGGAGTAATACTGTTTCTTTATATGAATCTTCAAATTTTTTATCTTCTGCACAATTGATAAAAATAAATATCGCAACTAAAATGGATAAACCTTTCATTAGAAATGTACCTCCATACCTACGTTGAAAAATGGAATAACGGTTCCACCTGGCAATTGGAGTGTTCCGAATGTATCATTTTCTCTTGGGTTAGTTGCAGAGAATGGTTTGGAATTATCAAAATCGTATCCATTTTTGTTTTTACGCATGTATACGTTTACAATTTCTAAATACCAGTTTAAATAGCCCCATGAATAATTTTCAAAAATATCAAATCTAACATCTAACCTGTGATAATCGGTTCCCCTTTTGACATATCCATATTCAGATGTATATGGATTATTAGAATACTGTGGGTTCCAATAAGTTAAGCCATTTAACGGGTTAGAAAATCTTCCACCATCATCACCTACGATAGGTCTGGAAGGTAATGAAGTTAAGTAACTCCATCGACCACCAATTTGAAAGCCTTCATTCACCCTCCAGCCATAAATTACGTTTGCAACATGTGTACGGTCCCAAGGTGCTAATTGTTCTACAGAGTTCGGAAAATAAGCAGCTAAGATTTTTCTTTCGATCCCGCCAATTTGAGTTGTATCTCCGTCATAAATCTGATACAAGTTTGAGTTTTGAAACGATTGTGACCATGTATAGGAAATCCAACCAAACCAATCACGAGTTCCAGGTCTTGCATTTTTACGGATGAGTAATTCATATCCATGTGACCAACCAGAAGCTCTGTTGGAATAGTTAAGTGGACGGTTGGCAACAATAGGTTGTGTTAACCATTGTGATTTATCGGGGTTTAATCCAACTGGAGTGGATACATAAGGATCATCAATAATTGTATCAGTGAATTCGTTTTTAAAAAACTCGACTTTTACTTGCCATACTTGGTCAATTTTTTGATCAATCCCTGCACTTAATTTCCTAGCACGTTCGAATCTTAAATCGGGGTTACCTGTTTCTGAGTTAAAATTTGTAGTTAGTGGAAAACGGGAAACATCCCCACCACTTCCATAAATGGTCATACCCTTTCCTACTTCGGGGAAAGTGTAGGAAGCAGTAGCCCTTGGGGTTAAGGCACCATTCCCAGTTACTTGCACATAGTCATACCTAGCACCAGGTTCGAATAAGAAGTTACCAAATTTAAAATGTAATGTAGTATAAGCGTTGTAATACGGGGAAATTCCTTTGATACTGATTGGTCTTCCCACAAAATCAGGATTCGCTGAATTATATGGGTTAGGTGATGGATTTGTTGGGTCCCTAAGTGCTACTTCGGTTCCATAATCTCTGAAGGAAAATCTACGCACTTCAGTTCCAAAATCAACTTTTAGGAATTTTGTTGCAGTCCAATATGCGTCTTGCCTAACACCAACATAACTTCCTCTTTGGTACTGTTTCCCTTGGATGGAACCAACTCCAACATTGTATTCACCGATTGGATCGAAGTTAATGAGTGTAATTCTATTTTGGAATTTATCGCCAGGAATCCACGTATAACGGAGAGCTGTCGTTCTAAAACTTTGCCCAAAACTCGCTTTGGCTCCACCAAGTAGTGCAAGTTGTGATGAGGTAGGGTCGTTCGCAGGTTTGTTTGGAACATTGATAGCAAAGTTATCCTGTGCTGTTAAATTATAAAATGAAATTTGGTGTTCTGGTGTAAAGTTATGAACATATTTGATTTGTGAATCATTGTATCTAGGTAATCTGATTCCTTCAGGTAATAGTCCACTGGCACCTA
>Ga0208243_1000079_pt1 | contig 99424 bp, 83 predicted proteins | sample Subbio2Aug_QV12A_FD_184826 | JGI IMG/M metagenome (GOLD analysis project Ga0208243, IMG submission 184826) | Serpentinite rock and fluid subsurface biosphere microbial communities from McLaughlin Reserve, California, USA - CR12Aug_QV12A (SPAdes) | ecosystem: Environmental > Terrestrial > Deep... | reverse complement strand
TAGTAGCGGCACTCATCCAATCGAGGGTTTTGATGCTTTCGGCGTAGGCTTTCAATAGGTTTTTCACCATTTGCGTCATGCGCTCTTTGGCTTCCGGAGAGAAGTGTTTTTTAACGTACACTTTTCCCACTACTTCGCCTAAACCACCGTTCACCATTTCTACGGCGCGTTTCCAATCTTCTTGTTGGCTTTCGGTACCGTACAAGTTTTTGCCATAGAACTCGAAGTTTTGTTTGTCGAGTGCCGTGGTTAATAAGCCGGCAGAACCATTAATCACGCCCCATTTTAAATAGGTTTTCCAAGTGTCGATAGGCGTGTTTTTGATAAGGTTGTTCAGGTTTTTGGTGTAATCTACTTGGGTTACTACCAATTTCTTTTCACGGTCAACTCCTGCATTTTTCAGCATGGCCGTCCAATTGAAGTCGGGCATCAAGGTTTTTAAGTCTTTTACCGCATACACGTTGTACAATTTTACAATGTCGCGCGTGTCTTCTTTTTTCATTTGTTGGCTGGCCAATGCGGTTTCCAGCGCCATAATTTTAGCCGCATTTTCGGCAGGGTTAGGCATGTTGGTGAGTTGGAACATCTTTTCGATGTGGGCCACATATTTTTGACGGATTTCGGTCATTTTGGCATCGGTTGCCAAATAGTACTCGCGTTCCGGTAGGCCCAAGCCACCTTGCCAAGTGATTAAGGTGTGTTTGGTTGGATCTTTAAAATCCGACATCACCGATACGGAAAACGGAATAGATACACCGGCACGGTTGGCTTTCCCGAAATAAGCAGCCAAGTCATCGTAAGAAGCAATAGCATCAATGGCTTTTAACTCCGGTTGGATGGGCGCAATTCCTTTAGCATCACGGCCTTTGCGGTCCATGAACGAGGCGTAGTAATCGCCTATTTTTTGTTCGTCGGTACCTTCGGCATTGTTGCCTTTGGCGGCTTCTTCAATAATAGCTTTGACGTCTTTTTGCGATTGATCGTACAACATATCAAAAGCACCATAAGAGGATTTGTCGGCCGGAATCTTGGCGGTTTTCATCCAAGTACCGTTTACGTACATGGCAAAGTTATCGCCGGGTTTTACCAGCGTATCCATATTTTTTTTGTTGATACCCGAAGTGAGTTCTTTTTGGCTGCAGGAAGCTAAACATAAGGCTGCCAGCAAGGTAAGGGTTGCATTTCTCATTTATATTTTTGATTGAATTGAAAAGCTAAGGTAATGAAAAATGCCATTGCTTTATTTAGTGACTAAAGATTGAAATTCAGATTCACAAAAATATTTCTTCCCATGCGCGGCACTTTGTTCCAGTCGGAGTAAGTAGTGAAATAAGCGTCCAGTATATTTTCTACGCCTATTTTGGTGTATAACTTGCTGCTGAAAACAACCCATTTGTAACCGAAATTAGCATTTAATAAGGCAAAATCGGCGGTATTGGTTTCGCCATACACCGAACCGTAACGGGTTTGAGCGGTGTTTCCAACGCATTCTATAGCGGCATTGTATTTGGGTTTGGTAAACGTTAAAGCCGTTTTATAGCTCAACGGATTAATCAACGGAAGGTTATTGCCGTTGCTGTCTTTGCCTAAACTATACAATAGGCCGACATTCCATTTCAGGGAGTTGCTGAGGGCGATTTCCGAATTCCAATCGACGTTAAAAATCGTAGCATACGACAACGCAGTGTATAATTTTACACCACTGGCGCCTATGGTCATAGGGACTAAAGAAACGTCGGGCGTCCCAATGATATAATCCGAAATGCGGAAAAAAGAACTGCTGATTTTGGTGCTGATTTTTTCTTTTTTAAAGCCGATGAACGCATGGGTTTCAATGGATTTTTCGTTGCTTAAGTTTGGATTCCCTACATAGTCAAAACGGTCAGAACTGTTGAACAGGTAAAAGCCATAGCCTTCGGAAACCGACGGCGCTCTTTCGCCATAACCCAAACCTAAGCCATATTCCCATTCGCCTTTGTGGTAGTTGTAATGGGCGGCGATGCTTTTTAGGAAACGCGTTTTTTGGCGCGACATTTCAGGGTAAAAGATTTGCAGACTTTGTAAGCCAAAATCACTTGCCACATTGTTGGTATGACTTCCGGCTGAAACCGACAATTTCAGTCCCGAGTGGCAGTTAAAAAACCATTGGTCTTCGGCAAATAAACCGGTGTACAAGGTGCGCACATCGGGCCAAGTGTACATGAACATCAGGTTTTCGTTCGGGTCGTTCGGGTACATGGTCATTTCAGCTACGGATTGGTTATAAAACGCGTTGAAGTTGGCCAAAAAGTGATGGCGATTTTTTACGGCAGTCGCTTTAGAATACATCCCAAAAGTTTTGCTCCAGCCGGGCATGTCCATGTGAATGGGAACTGATGGCCGCGTGGTATCGTCCATGCGATGGGTGATGGTGTTGAAATACACTTTGGTTTCCCAGTCTTTCACTAAGCATGATTTCGGAATTACTACATATTTCAGGGAGGTAATTAACGCTTCTGCCAAAGATACGTCCATGGGTAAGGCCGGATAACCTACATCGGTGGCTTTGTCATAAATGACGGAAGCTTCCAGTAGTTTATTGGTAAAGAATTTGAACCCTGCGGTACCGGAGAAATTCAGTTTACGGAATTGAGAATACAAAATTTCGCGGTTGTTTCCCGCGGCGTAATTGTCGGCTTCGCGGAACATGACATCGGTATCCAAGTAATACGTACTGTCGGCATAATTAACAGAAGAGCCTACGATTTTCTGACGGTTGTTGGTTTCGAAACCGGTATTGAGGGCGAAGTCCCATTTTTGATTTCCGAAACGGTTTTGGCTTCGTTTTAAATCGATGGCACCACCAATGGTCGACCCAAAGCACGAGCCTTGCTGCCCGGATTTTATGGTAGCTTCGGATAAATTAGAGACCTCTACATAGGAAGTAATCGGATCCATTTTATCGGTACAGGCGCCAAAAATGCGCATGCCGTCTATGGTAATTAGGGTTCGCTCGGTAGCCATGCTGTTGATGAGCGGTTCCCAAGCATAAGCGCCGCGTTTGACCAAATCGACTTTGCTTCCTTTGTCGAGAAACTCATCGATAGTAGCGAGCGATTTGCTTTGTTTTTCGTGGATTTGTGTTTTTTTGCCGATGACAATAACTTCTTTTAAGTCTTTAGGCACCAAGGAATCTTTGGTTTCTTGGGCATAGGAAAAGAAGCCACTGCACAACAGCAACAGCGATATATTTTTCATCACAATTGAGATTTAAAAAGGTCTTGCTATGAGGTACAAGACCTTTTTGAGTGGATTTTTTAGAATTCGAGTTCGAAGAAAATGCTGCTTTCCAACACGGTGTCGGTAATGGCTTCCCCTTTTAAAACAGCGCCTTCGGCATTCAACAATTGCAAGTTGATTTTCCAGTAACCCGTCATGGTTAACGATAGTTTGCCTTCGTATAAACCGCCGGCTGTTACTTGAGTGGCATCTACATTGTTTGGCGAACTGTGGTTGCCCATGCTTGGCATTCTCGGGTCGATTTTTACCGTATAACCATCTACTACCGGAAAGTTCATCATGTCTTGCATTCTCCATACGCCGAAAACCACATCATTAACGGCTACTTTTGGGTGGTGTGGTTCGGCATAAGCCACGATGTATTTAGTCCCGTCGGTTCCGGTAAAGGTATTAACCCTGCGTTCTGTTGAAGCCGGAACATCAATAACAGCAGTGGCTGAATAGGCAGTGCCGTTGATGGTGTAGTTTACTTTTAAATCCCAATATTCAGTAGCATTTTGCGCCATTTGGAACACGATATAACCTTCGTACAAGGTACCGTTTGTAGTTACTTTTTCTACTGCCGATTTAGGGCAAGAGTGATTCATCATGGTCATGTGCATGAGCGGCATCCAGTTGACTTCAGCATTTTTTACATAGTCGCCGGTGGCGTTGTCTTTGATGCGTAGGGCGACTTCGTTATAGCCTTGTTCCAAGCTGCCCATGTGGGAATACAATTCGATAGTATGGGTTTCGTTAGCGAATTCTTGGAATTTGGTTAGGTTGGCCAATTCGTCGGCTTCGGGATTGCTATCGTCTGAAGAACAAGCAGTAAAGGTTAGGGCTGAGGCCAATAGGAATAAGGAAAGCGTATATTTTAATAAGGTTTTCATGATTGTAAATTTTAAATAATAAAGATTTGATTGGAAGATTTTCCAATGCGATTCGGACATAAATCGTCCGGTCAATCTCAGTAAGATTGATATAAACAGTAAGGATTAAGCCGAGAAAGTGGGCGGATGGAAAACAGAACCACACGCTAAGTGAAAGTAAAGATTGGCGTAGTGGTTGCTGATAGCATTTTTATGCTGAAAAAAAGTTTGTCTTGTCAATAACGGTTGGATTTCCTGAAAGAACAGCACTTCGGTTTCTTGTACTTGTACTTTTTTTACCGGGGTAATTGGTTTTTCCTGTTCCGAAGCTTTGGCCAATTCTTTCATCAACTGACACTTTCCGTTACACTTTAATTCGGGTTTGGCTTTGTTTTCACAAAGTACTTTTGAAATGTAATCGTAGTTAATCATATAGTCGACCACCGGAAGTATCGGTTTAACGAGCATCACTAAGGCGACTATGATTAATAACTTTTTCATGGGACAAAGATAGTTGTTAAAAAAAAGTATTTTGTATGATTTCGGTCATATTTTTAGTAATTTTAAAAAAAGTAAATTTGTAATCATAAGCTGTAAAGCCATATATAACGGGCGTTATTGGCGTAAAACACTCAAAATCAATTATGCAAATAGACTTAGATTTACTCTACACTTGGGGTGCCATTGCTAAGGAATATAAAAAAGGCGAAATGATTTTTTGTGAAGATGAAACCGCTAATTTTTATTATCAAATAGTAGAAGGCAGTATTCGGATGTACAATTCAAATGATGAAGGCAAAGAATTTACGCAAGGGTATTTTTCTAACGGGCAAAGTTTTGGTGAGCCGCCTTTGTTTATAGATGAATGCTATCCTTCTACAGCAGAAGCTTTTCAGGACAGCGTGATTGTCAAATTAACTAAGGAAAAGTTCCTTAAAATATTAGAAGAATACCCTGTCATACAGAAACAGTTTCTGACACTCATGTCGCGGCGGATACATTCCAAGGCCATGACCTCTAAAGACATCATTAATCAGAAGCCTGAGTTTAGGATACTCGCCTTTTTAAATGCACACAAAAAAGGGAAAAGTTCCAACCAAAAAGAACAAATTCCGTTTACCCGTCAAGAGATAGCCAATTTTACAGGATTAAGAGTGGAGACCGTTATTCGAGCCTTATCGAAAATGGCTAAAGACAAAAAGGTGGACATCATCAACCATAAAATATATTTCTGATGCACTTTAAAGCTAAGTTCTGGTTACAATTTTCATTGCTTAATTTACTCATCGTAGCCTTACTGGGTTTGTTAATGCGCTACAAAATAGGTTTTGAGTTTCCTTTTCTGAACCAAAAGAACTTACAACATTCCCATTCTCATTTTGCTTTTGCCGGTTGGATTAGTCACACTTTAATGGTGTTGATGGTTGGGTTTTTGGAGAGAAAAGGCCCTTCGACTGCGCTCAGGGTGACAAAAACGAAAAGGACGTTTTCGTACAACACCTTATTGACAGTCAATTTGATTTGTGCTTATGGGATGTTGGTGTTTTTCATCATTCAAGGCTATGCGACTTTATCGATTGTATTTTCTACAGCTTCTATTGTAGTGGCTTATGTTTTCGGCTACCAATTTTGGAAAGATTTGAAACAGGTAAACCCGGAATGGTTTTCAGTACATTGGTTTAAAGCGGCAATTTTCTTTAATGTGATTTCTTCTCTTGGGACTTTTGCCTTGGCCTTTATGATGATAACCAAAAACATTCACCAAAACGAGTATTTGGCTTCCATTTATTATTACCTGCATTTCCAATACAATGGCTGGTTTTTCTTTGCTTGTATGGGATTGTTGTTTCATTTTTTTAACTTGAAAACCACGGAGCATCCTTTTTTTACAAAAGCCTTTTGGCTGTTTTTTGCGGCTTGTATCCCGGCGTATTTTTTATCGACTTTGTGGCTAAACTTACCGGTTTGGCTTTATGTTTTAACCGTAGTAGCGGCTTTTGTTCAAAGTTATGCTTGGTTCAAACTGCTGGTTGTTTTGGCCCGAATCCGAAAAGGCTATTTTGAGAATTATCCGTTCTTTTTGCGTTATATTATAGTGTTTGTTGCGGTAGCTTGCAGCATAAAATGGTTGTTGCAATTGGGCTCGACTATTCCGGCTTTGAGTCAGTTGGCCTTTGGATTCCGACCTATAGTCATTGCCTATTTGCACTTGGTGTTGTTGGCCGTGATTAGCTTGTTTTTGCTGTTTTATATTTATGTGAACCATTATTTCTACATCAGCAAACCCATTAAGTTTGGCGTTATTTTGTTTTCTGTCGGCGTTTTTTTAAACGAATTAGTGCTGGCTGTTCAAGGCATTGCTTCCTTCAGTTATACTTTAATCCCAATGGTGAATGAGTTGCTTTTTGCCGTGGCGGTACTGTTGGTTCTGGGCATTGCGGTTACGACTTACTACTCAATAAAAAAAGTTAAAATTCCTCCGGTTTTATGAGTGCAATCATAAAATAACGGTTTCATAGTTAGGTACTTTGTATGCATAAACCAAGTATTTATTATTATGAAAAATTCCATCAAAATTTTGCTTTTAGCTTCCTTTTTTGCTACCATAGGTTGTAAGCAAAGCAGCGAAACCCCAACCGAAACCACCGAAAGTACACCAACCCAAAACGTGGGTCAAGAAGGTGTAAAAGATGAAACGTCTAACCCGAATATTGTACAGGTAGCTTCCGGCAGTAAAGACCACACTACCTTAGTGACGGCTGTTAAAGCTGCCGAATTGGTAACTTCGTTAAGCAATGCCGGACCGTTTACCGTGTTTGCACCAACCAATGCCGCTTTTGATAAATTGCCTGCCGGAACGGTGGAAGGCTTGTTGAAACCGGAGAAAAAAACTGATTTGCAAAATGTTTTAGGCTACCATACCTATGTAGGTGTTTTGAAACCCGAGTACATGCAAGATGGTCAGGAGTTTGATATGGTATACGGCGGTAAAGTAAAAATTACCAAACAAGGTGAAAAGACCTTTGTTAACGGTTCTGAAATTGTAGCTTCTATAGAAACTTCCAACGGTATTATTCACGTGATTGGTGATGTTTTACTTCCAAAATAGGATAATTATTAATTCAAATCTTGTTTTTCTTTTTTGAAAGAGAAAAGGCGTGGAAGTTGTCATTCACGCCTTTTTTGTGACTAAGATTAAAAATAAATAGACAACCGTTTGGCATGACATATATCATACTTTTTCCCGAATGATTTCACAAAATTCGCCCCTTATTAAAACGCACTACATGACCACTAAAAACGTCCACACCTTTCACATACCCGTTATGGGATTGGCTTATACCATAGACAGCCCGATACGCTTGGCACATTACGGCATTTCCTCTGTGATTTCCATTACTGATGACGAACTAATTGAAAAAATGCGTGCCTTTTACAGCCGAAAATTCAGTTTGCCTTATCGTGAAATTACCCAAAAATGCCACGATTACCGCGCCGAACGCATCAAGCATTATTTGAATTTGGTGGATACGATTGTTAAAGACAAATTTGAAAGTTTTAAAAACGAATTGGCCGAAAATAAAACCGCTTTGGAAAACTACATCGGCATGTTACCCAATAAATCAGCGTTTAAAAACAGCTTGCAAAATTTCATAGACGAAGGTTTGGCTATCAAAGAAAACGTAAAAAACTATTTGGCCGAACATTTTGTTCCGGGCAGTATTGATGTGAATATTATGACCAAAGTGGATAAGGAGAATTACGATAAAAATGAACCTTTGCCCGTGGAATTTAACGATGCGCATGCGTCATTGCGCGGTTTTGCCGAAAGTAATCTTACTTCGTCCGTAGTCCTTTCGGCCGGTATGAATCCGAGATTATACAGTTATTTCGAGCAGTTTCCGGGGTTTTATCCAAATGCTGAAGGACAGTTGCAAAAGAAAATTATACTGAAGGTGAGCGATTTTCGTTCGGCCATGATACAAGGGAATTTCTTGGCCAAAAAAGGCCTTTGGGTGTCGGAATACCGTATCGAATCCGGCTTAAATTGCGGCGGACATGCCTTTGCTACCGAAGGATTTTTAATGGGTCCGATTTTAGAAGAATTCAAATCCAAAAAAGAGCAACTCATCCAATCAGCGCACGAGCTGATGGTTAAAGCTTTGCAAGCGAAAAATTTGCCGATACCAACCCAACCGTTAGCATTGAAAATCACTGCCCAAGGGGGAGTTGGTACATCCGAAGAACACGAATTTTTACTGCAGCATTTTGCAATGGACGCTGTAGGTTGGGGTTCTCCTTTTTTATTGGTGCCTGAAGCTACTTCGGTTGATGAAGCCACCCGAATGCTGTTGGCCAAAGCCCAAGAAAAAGATTTTTATTTAAGCGATATTTCGCCACTCGGCGTATTGTTCAACACGGTAAAAGGAATGAGTAATGATTTTTGGAAACAAAAACGTATTAACGAAAATAAGGCCGGAAGTTCATGTCCAAAAAAATTGTTGGCTTTGAGTAAAGAATACGATCCGCAAGGGATGTGCACGGCTTCTAAAAAATACCAGGATATTAAGTTGGCCGAATTGGAAGCACAAAAAGACCAATTATCAGAGTCAGAAATTCAGCAAAAGCAAACCAAAATCTTTGAGAAATCCTGTTTGTGCGTAGGCTTGGCCAATGCGTCTTATTTGGAGAATGGGATGGAAGTTAAAGGCCAGCAACAGGGTGTGGTGATTTGTCCCGGACCGAATTTAGCCTATTTTGACCGCGAAGTTTCTTTGGCCGATATGGTGAAACACATTTACGGCAATGCTAACGTGTTGGCCGATAATAATCGTCCGCATATGTTTATCAAAGAGCTGAAAATGTATGTGGATTACCTCAAAAACGAATTGGAGCAATTTACCGATGACTTTACATCGGCCCAACTCAAAAAATGGAGCGCATTTAAAAGTAATTTGCTTTCGGGTATAGCGTATTATTCGGATTTGTTTGCGCAGACAGATTTCTTTACCCAAGATAAGAAACACATGCAACAGCAATTACAGTGGTATAAAGCTGAAGTAAATCAGATTGACATTCCGGTTTTAGAGCAGGTTTAGTTTAGCGAAATTTGATTTTCAGGTTCGGATTTTCGGGAAGTTGGTGTTCCAAACGATCTCGGGAATCCGGCAATTTGCCTATGGTTTCGACACTGTTTCGGAAATGCTGAATGTAATACGTTCCCGTGTATTGGTTGTATTCCAGGTAATCAATCATCTCGCACAATTCTTCTTTGGCCAGCAATTCGGAATGATAGGTTGTGCGCACTTCAAAAGGAATATTGACGTTCAGTAATAACTGCAGCGATTTTTCAAATTGGTCAAACAAGTCCGATTGTGTAATGGCAGCAAACGACTCTTTGGTCGATTTGAAATCGAGTGCCACATAGTCAATTAATTCCTGTTCCAGTAAGTTTTGCAACACTCCGGGTTTGGAGCCGTTGGTGTCTACTTTCACCAAAAAGCCCATGGTTTTAACCGTTTGAATTTGCTCTACGATGTCTTTGTGGAGCAAACATTCGCCGCCGCTGAATACTACGGCATCGAGCAAGCCTTTGCGGGTTTCCAAAAAGGAGACCATTTCGGAAAAGGTAAACTTGCCTTTCCCGAAAACAACCTCCGGATTGTAGCAATACAAACACCGCATATTACAGCCGGCATACCACAAGATACAGGCGGTTTTATCCGGATAGTCCAACAGGGTGAACGGTGTTATATTGCTGACCGATTTGACCATTTCAACTTTCTTTAAAGTGCAGGCGTTGTTTGTGTTCGCCTTTTTTACCGATGTTGAAACTTTCTACCGGACGATGGTAGCCCATTACTCGGGTGTACACCAAACATTTGGTGCGTAGTTCTTGGTGTTGCTCCAGAACAGGGTTAGTTTTGGTTTTCATAGTTATCTTGGTTTAGTTTTTCTAATAAAGCGTCGTCACATTTCGGGCAAAATTCGTGTTCGCCGTTGAGGTAACCATGCACCGGACACACACTAAACACCGGCGTGACCGTGATATAAGGCAATTTGAATTTTGTCAATACTGTTTTGACAAAATTTTTACAAGCTTCCGAAGTGCTGATCCTTTCGTTCATGTACAAATGCAGTACGGTGCCGCCGGTGTATTGGCATTGTAATTCATCTTGCATCATCAAGGCTTCAAAAGGATCTTGGGTAAAATCTACCGGAATTTGCGAGCTGTTGGTGTAATAAATATTGTCGTCGCTACCCGCTTGTAAAATGTTCGGATAGCGTTTTTTGTCTTCTTTCGCAAAGCGATAAGTAGTACCTTCTGCAGGCGTAGCTTCGAGGTTGTATAAGTTTCCGGTTTCTTCTTGGAATTCTTTCATGCGATTGCGGATGTGATTCAGGATTTCCATCGAAAATTCATGGCCGAAACGCGTCGTAATGTCCTCTTGGTCATTGGTAAAATTGCGAATCATTTCGTTCATGCCGTTCACCCCAATAGTCGAAAAGTGATTGCGGAAATGCGGCAAATACCTTTTGGTGTAAGGATACAAACCTCTATCGTACATTTCTTGTATGAATTGTCGTTTTTTCTCTAAAGTCGATTTGGCCAATGCCAACAACTCGTCCAATCGGGAGAAAAGCGCTTCTTTATCGCCTTCGTATAAGTAGCCCAAACGAGCCATATTGAGGGTTACTACACCAATACTTCCGGTCATTTCGGCACTACCGAACAAACCGTTCCCTCGTTTTAACAATTCGCGCAAATCGAGTTGCAAGCGACAGCACATACTGCGTACGGCATTGGGTTTATAGGCATTTGGGTTTTCCATTTTGTTGCCGTTTTCGTCGGTAGTATATTGACTTCCGATAAAATTCTGGAAATACGACGAACCGATTTTAGCGGTGTTTTCAAAAAGCAGGTCGGTGTTTTCGCCGTTCCAATCAAAATCTTCAGTGATGTTTACGGTCGGAATCGGGAAAGTGAAAGGTTGGCCGTTGGCATCGCCTTCTGTCATTACGGTATAATAGGCTTTGTTAATCAGGTTCATTTCGGCTTGAAAATGTTCGTAACGCAGTTCGGTTAAGCTTTCCACGCCGCGTTCTTGGGCACGTGCCAAGATTTTTTCATCCGTAATTTTTTCAAATAAATGCCGGTCGTTTTTGGTCGGAACTTGTACCGCTAAATCCGCCGGAACTACCCAATCTAAGGTAATATTGGTAAATGGCGATTGGCCCCAGCGTGCCGGAACATTCAAGTTGTACACAAAACTGCGCACCGCTTTGAGCACCTCGTCAAACGACAAATTGTCTTTAAAAACATAAGGTGCCAAATACGTATCAAAAGAACTGAACGCTTGGGCACCGGCCCATTCGCTCTGCAAAATCCCGAGGAAGTTGGCCATTTGTCCTAAGGCTTCCCGGAAATGCGACGGGGCTTTGCTTTCCACTCGACCGCGAACGCCGTTAAAACCGTCGTTGAGTAACACGCGTAAACTCCAACCTGCGCAATAACCCGTTAAGCAATCCAAGTCGTGTATGTGAATGTCACCGTTGCGGTGGGCGTAACCTTCTTCTTTGGCATACACTTTATCCAGCCAATAATTGGCAATGATTTTTCCGGCCACATTGTTCACCAAACCCGCATTGGAATAGGAAGTGTTGGCATTGGCATTGATGCGCCAATCGGTTTGTGCGATATACTCTTCGATGGTTTGGGTGCTGTCTACATAAGTCGTGTCGTCATTCAATCCTTGTACGTGTTCGCGTTGCAGTTTTCGCGTGTGACGGTACAACATAAACGACCGCATCACGGTAAAATAGTGATTGTCGAAAAGCGTTTTCTCAATAATGTCCTGAATTTCTTCGACTGCCCAAGTATCCTTGGCTCCGATGGCTACCATAACTTTTTCAAAAACACGCTCATCAAACGGAAGCGAAACGCTGGTAAAGCTCTTGACTATTGCATCCTTTATTTTAAAAGGTTCAAAAGGTTTATAATCTCCGTTTCTTTTAATTACATATTTTTCCATGATGAGCGTGTTTTTTGGGTTGATTAGTTTGATTATATGAGGTCGAACTTGGTTTCCATAGCCTGTGCTTTAGGAAACACTATGTTGTTTTCGAGGTGAATGTGTTTGTGTAAATCCTGTTCGAATTCTTTCAGCATGGCAAAAGTCACGCGGTAGGTTTCACAAGCATCGGCCGGCGGATTGTAATCATCGGTTAATTTGGCAATCAGGCGGAATCGTTCGCCTTCGTTTTCATGCTCATTTTGCATCATGGCAATCGGATTGTCAACGGTACCAAAATGCGGTTGCTCGATGGCTGTATTGTCTCTTAACGCGTAGTACATCTTTTTGACAAACGGAAACAAAATCAGCTCTTCTTTTTTCATGTGTTGGGCCAATTCTCCGGCACAAATTTTAAAGTGCAATGCGATTTCAAACAGTTCCGGATGGCGCTGTCCGTGGACTTTACAAAGTTTGTCGAGGTAGAATAATAAGGCGGTAGATTTTTCTTCTACATAACGATGGTGCGTTTTTTCGATGTAGTCGATTAATAAGTCGGTTGGCCAAGATTTGAAATCAATATTATTATCTGATTTTGATTCCAAAACAGCATTCAATTCGTCTTGTACGACATGGATATCGATTCCTTTTTTTTCACAAACTTCGTCTAAAGTTCTATTGCCTTTGCAGCAAAAATCGATGCCGTATTTAGAGAAAACCGCAGCGGTTCGGAAATCACCCGCTACAAATTCTCCTACAGTTATTTGATCTAAAGCATTCATAAATAATGTGTTTTAATTTTAATAATTCCAAAATTAAGACTTGAAGGCCGTTGCGATATATGATTAAAGTCATAGAAAATGGCTTTTTTCAGCCCTTATTTTGTAGCTTCTTACAATACACCTATGGAAAATTTAAAAGAGCAGATTCTTCGATTGAAAAAGGAGAAGAATGCCGTCATTTTAGCGCATTATTACCAGCAACCCGACATACAGGAAGTGGCCGATTATGTAGGCGACAGTTTGGGATTGTCGCAAGAAGCCGAAAAAGTAAATGCCGATATTATAGTGTTTGCCGGCGTTCATTTTATGGCCGAAACCGCCAAATTGTTGAATCCGAAGAAGAAGGTTTTATTGCCCGATTTGAATGCCGGTTGTTCGTTAGCCGATTCTTGTCCGCCCGATATTTTTAAGAAATTTATCGAAGCTCATCCCAATCATATCGTGATTACGTATGTGAATTGCTCCGCCGAAATTAAAGCGTTGAGTCATTTGGTTTGCACGTCGTCCAATGCGGAAAAGATAGTCAACTCGGTACCCGAAAACATTCCGATTATTTTTGCGCCCGATAAAAACCTGGGGAATTATATCAATAAAAAAACCGGACGCCGAATGGTGCTTTGGGATGGCAGTTGTGTCGTGCACGAAGCTTTTTCTTTGGAGAAATTGATTGCACTCCACAAAGAACACCCGAATGCTGCCATTATAGCGCATCCCGAATCGGAAACGCATATTTTGGAGACGGCGAGTTATATTGGTTCGACGTCGGGGATGATTGACTATGTACAACAAAGTCCGAAAACCGAATTCATCGTCGCCACCGAAGCCGGGATTTTATACAAAATGCAAGAAGCCGTACCGGACAAAGTTTTAATTCCCGCACCGGCTATGGAAGACAATACTTGTGCGTGCAGCGAATGTGCGTACATGAAACTCAATACGCTTCGCAAATTATACGATTGTTTGGCCAATGAAACGCCCGAAGTAACTGTTCCGAAAGCGGTGGCCGAAAAAGCCATAGTGCCTATCCAACGCATGCTAGAATTGTCGAAATAATGAAGATACAGACCGATTATTTGATTTTAGGTTCGGGTATAGCCGGACTGACAGTTGCCATTAAACTCGCCCAACAATTTCCCGAGCGAAAAGTGTTGATTGTGACCAAATCCAACGAAGACGAATCAAACACCAAATATGCCCAAGGCGGGATTGCCGTGGTGATGGATGGCGTGAGTGATGATTTTGAAAAGCACATCCACGATACTTTGGTATGTGGCGATGGGTTGTGCAATCGTGAAGTAGTAGAAATGGTGGTGAAAGAAGGGCCGAAACGTTTGGCCGAACTCATCCAATGGGGAACGCAATTCGATTTGAACGATATGGGAACGCTCGATTTAGCCAAAGAAGGTGGCCACTCCAACTCGCGTGTGGTGCATTATAAAGACCAAACCGGGCGTGAAATTGAGCGCGCTATTTTGGCCAAAGTCCATCAGCAACCTAATATTGAAATCCTCGATTTTCATTTTGCCACCGATTTGATTACGGACCAAAATACCTGTCACGGTGTTTGGGTTTTGGATGAAAAAACCAACGACATGTTCCCGATTTTTTCCCGCTTTACCATTTTGGCTACCGGCGGTATCGGACAAGTGTATCAGCAAACGACCAATGCTAAAATAGCCACCGGCGACGGCATTGCGATGGCGATTCGGGCCAAGGCTAAGATTAGTGATATGGAGTTTATCCAATTTCATCCAACGGCTTTGTATGCGCCAGGTTCGGCTTCGACTTTTTTGATTTCCGAGGCCGTTCGCGGTTTTGGAGCTTATTTGAAAACGAAGAATGGGCATCGGTTTATGTTGGATTACGATGTGCGTGGCGAATTGGCGTCGCGCGATATCGTTTCCAGAAGTATTGAAACAGAACTCAAAAAATCAGGTGATGACTGTGTGTATTTAGATTGTACGCATTTGGATTTAGTCGAATTTAAAAAGCATTTCCCGACGATTTATCAGAATTGCCTTTTGGAAGGTGTTGATGTGGCTACAGCTTGGATTCCGGTAATTCCGACGCAACATTATTTGTGTGGCGGCGTTGAGGTGGATTGGAACGGACTCACTTCTATTAACCGATTATTTGCTTGTGGCGAATGTTCCCGAACCGGCTTGCATGGCGCGAACCGCTTGGCGTCGAATTCGTTGTTGGAAGCCTTGGTGTATGCGCATCGGATTTATGCCTATCTCAGCGAAACGGAATCGGAACCAGCATCGATTTCGATAACCATTCCGAGTCATTATCCTCAAAAAGCAAAAGTTTCCTCCGAATGGGTACGGAAGCATCGGGAAGCATTGCAAAAACTTATGCAACAAAATGCCGGAATTGTTCGGCACGATATCGATTTGAAAAATACCTTAAAGCAATTACAATTTTGGAAAAACGAGTGTCGGGAAATGGAACGGGAATTCGCCGTGACCAAAGATTTTTTAGAATTGAAAAACAGTATTGAGGTTAGTATTCCCATTGTTGCTTTTTCTTTAAAACGACACGAAAACAAAGGCAGTTTTTTCAAAGAAGACCAAACAAAAATGACCGCTAACCCAAACGGTCGCGGCCTGTAAAAGAAAGATTAATACAATTTGGGCGTCATTAGCTTAGGGTTTTGTACATCATGGCGGCGGAAATATTCAGCGCGCGGTTTTTGATTTCTTCGGCTTTCGGACCTTCAAAAAGTTTGTCTACGGTTTCGGTGAATAATTTATTCCAATGTCCGAAATGCGTTGGATTCATTGGACTTTTTTCGTGTAACGCTTTGTGTCGAGCCATCGGATTGCCTTCATAATTTCCGGTAAAGAAAAGAATGTTTTCCCAGAAATTGTACATTTTTGGCAGGTGGTTTTCCCAATTCACTTGAGCCACATCGTTGAATAAATAACCTATAACGTCGTCGGTTTTTACTTTGTCGTAAAAGGTATTGACCAATTTCTCGATGTCTTTGCGGTTTCGGATATCGGTTTTCATGTTACAAATCTTTTTGGTTGAATTTTTTCAGTGAGATAAAAAACGGCACCATCGCCCACAAACAAAGCAGCAAAAATGAAATAATTAAACCAACCGCTGTTCCGAAGAAATCCTGAAAAATGGCTCCGGTATAACCCATCATAGCAGAAACATCCAAGTGCATCAAAATTTGAATACGGGCCAAATCAATCGGACTCAAAGCTGTCATGGCTACCATGGCGTGTTCGATAGGATAATCGGCCAATTGGAAGAGTAAGAACAACACGATACCATCGAATAATAGGGCAAAAAACAACCAAGTCATAATGGCAATCCCGATGCCTTTGGCTTTGTCTCGGGTTAGAATCGAACTCAAAAAAGCCAGTGCCACAAAGATGACCGAGATTAAACTGCCGACTACAATCATCATCAACCCAACACTGTCGGGTGCGTTAATCAGCAACGGTATGCCGGCGCCTATACCAAAAGCCAACACCATAGAAAGCGACAACCCTAAGAATAAACTAGTCCAAATTTTTCGGCGTTTGATGGGTTGGCTGAGTAGTAGTTCGATAAACTCTGAGCTGTTGTACAAGTAAATAGTGGCGAACAAGATGGAAACCAACGGCACGGTAAATAAAATGACGTTTAAGATGGTGAGTAACCCTTTGGCCGAATTGTCTTCTAAGGCGAAAGAACTCCAGGAAAGTGCGGCCAAAATTACAGTGTAAACCAACACAATTTTGTTCTTCAGTATATCGAGTAAGATGATTTTAATGATGCGATTCATGGTGAGTTTCGGGTTTCGGGTTTCGGGTTTCGGGTTGTTTGGCTTTTAGGATGCTGGCAATGGCTTTGGAGATTCGGGTTTCGTTGGTTTCCGCTCTGATAACGGTGACATTTTTATGGAAATGCACTTGGCCTTCCTGCATAAAAATGATTTCGGTGATTAAGTCGTCGAGTTCGCTTAGCAAGTGTGACGTGATGAGAATCAGTTTGCCTTTTTCTTTTTCGCGGATGATTTTTTCTTTTAAAATCTCAGAGGCCAGCGGATCTAAACCGGCTGTAGGTTCGTCTAAAATCAGCACATCGGGATTGAATAAGAAGGCTAAAACGGCACTTACTTTTTGGGTAGTTCCGCCCGAAAGGGTTCGCATTTGTTTGTCGAACATTTTTTCGAGCTCGAAAGCGTGAATCAATTCTTCGTCTAATTCGGTTACTGTAGGCCTTACTTTTTTAATCATTTCGATGATTTGACCGATGGTCATATTGTCGGGATAACGCCCAATTTGTGGCATATAGCCTATGTTGTTTCGGTACAAATAATCACCGAGGATTGATTTTCCGTTGAAAGTAATCGACCCGTTATCGGGAATCACCATGCCTAAAATCGATTTGATTAAAGTGGTTTTTCCGCAACCGTTAGGTCCGATTAGGGCAATGCATTGTCCTTTTTGAAATGAAAGGTTGATGTCTTGCAATACGGCTAATTTGCCGAATTTTTTGTTTATGTTTTTTATGGATATCATGATTTGTTTCGGGTTTCGGGTTGAAAGTTGCGAGTTTAAGGTTTCGGGTTTAAGGTTTCGGGTTTTTAACCTGTAACCCGCAAACCGTAACTTTCCAACTATCTGTCAAACTTACTTCCTTTATGGTCTGATTTTATTAGATAAGACATGAATGAACCTATTTTTTTAATTGCTATCATTGTTTTTTCTTTTAAAAATTCAAACTCTTCTTTACTGATATGTTTTCTGTCAAATGCTCTGTGTAATTGAGATCTTAATTCGCCACAAGAGCCTTTTGAGTAGCTTAAAAAATTAATAAATTCCCTCCTTCCGTTTCTTTCAAATCCTTCCGCAATGTTGTCCATTATAGAACCTGAAGATCTGTTCATTTGATTTTTTAATTCGAAATCTTTTCCTAATGATGTTTTTTCAAATAAATCCCATAAGTGATAACAAATTTCTCTGCTTAATTGCCAGATTTCCAATTCTTCAAAAGTATTTACAGTAGCCATAGAAAGTAAATTATAGTTCGCTTCTACAATTTTAGTATATTTTTCTGACAAATAAAATTAATTCCCATCTACTTATAACCTATAACTCGCAACTCGCAACCCGTAACCCGTAACCCGCAACTCGTAACTCGTAACTCGCAACTTTATAACTTTAACTGCTTCATTAAAGGCGTATTGTCTACAAAATTATCAGGTGTGATGCTGGGTAATACTTTTTCGGATTTGTCCAAAAGGGTAATCATAAAACTTCGGTACAATAACATCGAAGACGGATTGCTTTCGGTGAGTACCGCAAACAAACTGAGCGGATGGTAAGGCACATCGCCTATGCCGTCTTTGTTTAAATCGTAGCCTTCGTATTTGTCCCAGTAATTGCTATTGAAGGTATTGAGTACCAAACTTCCGTTGGTGCTGATGTCGAACGTATTGCCGACATAGTTGTTGTTTACCACTTCGTTTTCCATACAACTGGCTTGGATTTTCATGCCCCAGCCGTTGGCTTCAAAAACGTTTTTTTCGACTTTAATTCGGGACGTGCCTTCCATATAAATTCCCGAGGTGTTTCGCTTGAAATGGTTGTTAAAGATGTAACTGTCGGCTATCTCTTTGAGCAATAAACCGTAGGCCGAATCGCCCCAGTTTTCTTCGAAATAATTATTGAACATTTTGACGTTTTTGGTAAACATCACGGCTACTCCGGCTCCGTTTCCTTTAAAGACATTAGTGATATAAGAATCGTCGTTAGAAAACATAAAGTGCAAACCGTAGCGAATGTTGTGGTTGGAGATATTGCGCCAAATCACTGAGTTGGTTACAAATTCGAAATAAATTCCGTCTCGGTGTCCTGAAATTTTGTTGCCAATGATTTGCAGGTTTTCGCTTTTCCAACAGTGAATGCCGTTTCCGATGAGTTGTTCTTGTTTGCCGTAAGCCCTGATGTTATTGTTTTTGACAAGGCTGTTTTTGGAATTTTGGAGGTAAATACCAAAAAAGTTATTGTCGAGGATGTTGTTTTCAATGCGAACAAAGCTTCGGTCATACACTTTAATCCCGCAAGGATCATCCAACGCGGCATAACCCGAATTGATGATTTTGAAGCCTTTGACTACCACATTATCGGCAGCCACAGAGACTACTTCAAATTTGTTTTGGCCGTCAAGCGTTGGGAAGTTTTTACCCAAGAAAATGATTTTTTTGTTGATAAGGATATTCCCTTCTTTGTAAATACCCGGAGTAACCAATACCGTATCGCCATCGTTTGCCAAAGCCAAAGCTTGTTTGATGGTTTTAACCGGATAGGTTTTCCCAACGGTAATGGTTTTAGCATTACTGATTAGGCAAAAAAAGCAAAGGATATACACTAAATTTTTCATTTGTAACTGTTGTAAACTTCTGTCCAGTTTAAAGGTTTTGCATTGAACTTTTTAGCGTACTCGCTTTGATCTGCTGCGGTTGCCAATGCTGCCATATTGCCTCTCATGGGCGAATTGATTTGGTCGCTTTTGATAAAGAAAGCTGTTTCTGCCGGAATCAAGGTGTTGTCCTTCAAATAGTCACTTACAAAGAATGATTGGTAAGGGACTACGGTGTTGGATTTGGCAAATTGTATCATACAAGCCAAGTCGTCAAATTTGTAATAACGGCCTTTTTGGGTAATCAGTTCGGCTCCGAATTTACCATTGGCAATCGTCATCTTGCAAAAATCGCAAGCATCGGTATTGATTTTAAGAGGTTTAGCTTCTTTGGAACTGCAAGAAGCCAAGGAAAGGAATGCGATACACGCTAAAGCTATAGGTTTCATACGGTTGTTTTTTTAGTAAACTTATATTCTTTCAGAACCACTAAGAGCAGTAAAATTCCGGCTGCGGTTAACATCCAACCTCCGGTATCGGGAATGGAGTAAGCCCCAAAATTGAGGAGTTGTTTGTAACCTATGAGTGGTGGCTGGTAAGCCATACCCGGGACTCTGATGGCTGCATTCGGATCGAGATTGTGTCCGTATTCGTAATTCCATCGATAGAAATCTACAGCAGCCAAGGCGATAAAAGCTATATAAGTGATTAGGAAAGCGAGTACTGCTTTTCTTTTGGCTACAAAAATTAATGCGATGGAGATTAGCGCAAAAGCACCGAAGAGATAAGGCAAAACGGTAAACTCAAAAAAGTTCTCGGTGTGTAAGGTGGCCATCCCGATGTAGTGGTTTAAACCGTTGATGATTTCCACATCGCCGCCAATTTTGTTGGCGTACAATTGCAATACAAGGCCTTCCGGGTATTGTGGTGCTTCGAGTTGGATTTGCCACATGGGAACAAACAATGCTCCTGCAAATAGCACTCCGGTTATCAAAAGCAATACTTTTGACAGACCTGAAATGGATAGATTTTTCATTGCATTCAGAGAAAAAAAGGGAACAAATAAAATCTGTTCCCTTTGGTTAATTTTATTTTGTAGCCTTCGGTAAGTTGGTTCCCACACTCCAGGTAAGAGGAACATTGCTTCCTGCCGGAGAGACTCTTACATAACCTTGCATTTCTTGGTGTAGCGCGCTACAGAAATCGGTACAATACATGGGATACATTCCTGTTTTTTTAGGAATCCACTTTAAGGTTGTGGTTTCGCCCGGCATGATGAGTAACTCGCCATTGTCGGCACCTTTGATGGCAAATCCGTGCGGTACATCCCAGTCTTGCTCTAAGTTGGTTACGTGGAAGTACACTTCATCGCCCAATTTAATCCCTTCAATGTTATCCGGGGCAAAGTGAGAGCGGATAGAGGTCATGTACACGTGAACTTGATTGCCTTGACGGGTTACTTTGGCTTCTTTTTCTCCTTTGGTTACAAAAGGGTGATTGTTCTCGGCAATTTTATAAAATTTCAACTGACCGTTGTTTCGAATCAAATCGGCCGGGGCAGCTTGTGCATAATGCGGTTCACCGATGGTCGGGAAGTCGAGGATGAGTTGCATTTTATCGCCGCTGATGTCAAATATCTGTGCCGATTGAGCTAACTCCGGACCGGTTGGTAAATAGCGGTCTTTGGTAATTTTATTGTAAGCGATTAAGTATTTACCGAAAGGTTTTTTACTGTCACCGCCAGGGATACACAAGTGACCCACAGAATAGTAAGTAGGTACTCTATCCAATACTTTTAAGGATTTGATGTCCCATTTTACTACTTCAGAAGACACGAAGAAAGTGGTATAAGCATTTCCTTTACCGTCAAATTCGGTGTGTAATGGTCCTAAGCCCGGTTTTTGCACTTCACCATGTAAGGCAGCTTCGTATTTTACAACCGGAATTCCGCCATAGTTGCCTTCGAATTGTTTGTTTTTAATGGCACCCATTAATTTATCAAAACTAAATACCGGAATCAAAGCGGCCAATTTACCGGAACCTACAATGTATTCTCCTGTTGGATCTACGTCACAACCATGGGGTGATTTAGGACAAGGAATCATGTAACAAATGTCTTTTAAGGCAGCGGCATCTAATACTAACACTTCGCTTTTCATTTCTGAAGTGGCGGTATGTGTTTTTTCATTCCATTTGTTGTGAGCGTATTTTACGCTTTGTTTTTTGCCTTTTCCGGCTTTGATGTACTCTTCGGCTTTTTTCCAGTTTACGGCCATGATGAAGTCTTTGTCACGTTGAGACGCATTTACTTCTAATAAGGTATTGGCTTGTTCGGTGTTGTAACAAGAGAAGAAGAACCAACCGTGAGATTTGCCTTTTCCGGCGTGCGATAAGTCGAAGTTAACACCCGGCGTTACAATTTGGAATGCTAAGTCCATTTCGCCTTCTTTGCCCACTTTTACAAAACTGATGTGGCCTTTGAAGTTTTCTTTATAGGTGTTGATGGCTACGTCTCCGTTGCTGTAATCCGGCGGTACGCTAAAACGAGTTCCGGCTACAACGTATTCGGTATTTTCGGTTATGAATGGTGAAGAGTGATTCCCACCACTGTTAGGCAACTCGATGATTTCTGCAGTTTTGAATGTTTTCAAGTCGATGCGAGCGATACGAGGAGTGTTATTGGCATTACCAAAAACCCAACGACCATCAACTTCGCCATTGGTTTGGGAGAGTTCGGTGTGGTGTAAATCGTCCCAAGGCACAAAACCGTTAGAAGTGTTTAACATGGGTTTGGTTTCTTCGCTGTAACCCCAACCTTTTTCAGGGTCAACGGAAAACACCGGAATTACTCGGAATAATCTACCGCTTGGCAGACCGTAAACACTCAACTGTCCGCTGAAACCTCCGGACACGAAGTTATAAAATTCGTCATATTTACCCGGAGCGACATAGGCTTTCTGAGCGGCATCACCACTCACCGCATCACCCGAATTCTTTGGCTTACAAGAAGTGAACAAAGCACTTCCGAGAACGATAGCAAAAATTGCTTTTACAAACTTATTTTTCATTATTATTGATTTAAATAAGATTGGTCAGCACTTTCACGGGTTAACCAATCTCAGGTTTTGGTTTATTTTACACCGTCAATTTTTCGCATGTATTCTAAAATATGACGAGCGTCATCATCGCTTAACCCTTGGTTTGGCATACGAACCAAACAAATTTCCAATTGGGCCTGCACTTCGGGGTCTTTGTCAATCATAGGATCCGGATTGGTGATAAAGTTCATAATCCATTCCGGTCTTCTTCTTTCGGTTACGCCTTTCCACCCCGGACCAACGAGTTTTTCATCGGTTGGTTTGTGACAAGAAGTACATTTTACAGCTGACACTTCTTCTCCTTTAGTAGCCATAGCTTGATCGAGTGTAGCGCCGAGTTCTACAGTAGTAAATTTGCCTTCACCTCTTTTTGGGTCGTAACTTGATGGGTCAGCTGCGGTTGTTTCTGTTGCAGACGGGTCGGCGGCAGGGTTGTATTCTTCAGTTTCTTTTTCTTTTTTTCCACAAGCAATCAGCAGAGAAAAAGCGAGCGCGGTTAACAATAATTTTTTCATGATAGGAAGTATTAAAAATTCATATTACAAATTTCATTATTAAACAGTTGTTAATTTTATGATTACAATCATAAAGCATAGGAAAGTTTTCCGGCTTGTCTTTTAAAAGCTATGATTCTGATAGTCAGATAGTCATAATCGACTGTGCTTGTAACAAATGTTTAAGGTTATCATTGGTGTAAATTGCCTTTTTATCATGTCTTATTAAATCTTATCTTTACTTCTCAATTGCTACTTATGCCAAATCGAGACATCAAAATACTACACATCGACAGCAATCACCCTTTGCTGTGGGAACAATTGGTTGCCGCCGGTTTTCAAAACGAAGCCGATTTTACTTCTTCCAAAAGTGACATTGAAGCTAAAATTCATCTGTACCACGGCATTGTTATTCGCAGTCGTTTTAAAATTGACAAAGCGTTTATTGATAAAGCCACTAATCTTAAGTTCATTGCCAGAGTGGGGGCGGGTTTGGAGAGTATCGATTGCGACTATGCCGAAGCCAAAGGCATTCATTTGATTGCGGCACCGGAAGGCAATTGTAATGCGGTTGGAGAACATGCTTTGGGGATGTTGTTGTCGCTAATGAACAAGCTGAATAGGGCTGACCGTTTGGTGCGTCAAGGCCAATGGATACGAGAAGGGAATCGAGGCTATGAATTGGAAGGCAAGACCGTTGGGATTATAGGATATGGCAATATGGGCAAATCGTTTGCCAAAAAACTACGTGGATTTGACGTGGCGGTTTTGTGTTACGATATTTTACCGAATGTGGGTGACGCTAATGCGCGTCAAGTTTCGTTAGCCGAATTGCAAGCCAAAGCGGAGGTATTGAGTTTGCACATTCCGTGGACGCCAGAAACGGATAAGATGGTGAATTCCGATTTCATTAATGCTTTTGCCCAACCTTTTTGGTTCATTAATACGTCGAGAGGTAAAAATGTAGTGACCGATGATTTGGTTTCGGCCTTAGCTTCCGGGAAAATTTTAGGAGCCGGATTAGATGTGCTGGAATACGAAAAGTTGTCTTTTGAAAACCTCTTTATCGACAGTGAAAAGCCAAAAGCATTTGAGTATTTGTTACAAGCAGAAAATGTTTTATTGACACCACATATAGCGGGTTGGACCTTTGAAAGTCATGAGAAATTGGCGCAAACTATAGTGGATAAGATTCTGAAAGCGTTCAGCCGGTAAGTCTTCTTTTGCTCGTTTTACATTTTGACTTTCTTTAAATTTAGGCAACAATACTTTTCAGAAGTCAGCTTTTTTATAAGAATTTTATATATTAGAGCCATCAATTAATTTAACCAATAAAACAATTTATTATGGACGCACAAAAAGTCGACATGTTTTTAATGATGAACTCTAAGTTTTTCGAAGCGCATCATTTGCCAAGTGTTAGAGAGAGATTATTATCCTTAGATGAGTCAAGATGGGGCATGGTTCAAACTATGCAATTTAAAGACCCAACAACGGCTTTGATTATTTCAATCGTTGGCGGTGGTTCTTTGGGCATTGACCGCTTCTTTATCGGAGATACCGGCTTGGGAATAGGTAAGTTGTTAACTTGTGGTGGCTTCGGAATTTGGACCATTATCGACTGGTTCTTGATTATGGGCGCTACTCGCGAGAAAAACATTGAACTTTTCCAAAACACTTTATACTAATAGAATGACCCGAAACAAGTTATACGTATTGTTAGGTGTGGCTTGTTTCATCGGGTTTGTTTACCTCTTTTTCAGCATCTGTTACTTGCAAAAAGCTGAAATTACCCTTTGCTGGTTTAAGAATATAACCGGGTACAATTGTCCTTCTTGTGGAACAACAAGGGCTGTTGCGGCACTTTTTGAGGCCGATGTGCTTAAGGCTATACAGCTAAATCCGTTGGGTTTGGTAGTGTTTTTTATCATGGTGATTGCGCCATTTTGGATAACTATTGATTTGATTAGAAGGCAAGACAGTTTGTTTCAAAAGTACAAGCAAACCGAAGTGTTTTTGCGAAAGCCTTTGGTAGCAAGCTTGTTAGTTTTAATGATTACACTGCTTTGGTATTGGAACTTAACTAAAAATCTATGAGAAGACAAATAACCGATTTTCCCTATCAGCCTTCTGATAGTGAGTGCGAGAAAGCGTCTAACAGCTACTTGATGTCATTAGTCGCTGTAGTGGCCGGATTGCCCTTGCCCATTATAAACTTGATTGCCACTTTTTTCTTTTATGTGGCCAACAGGAACAAGCCTTATTTTGTAAGATGGCATTGTACACAAGCCTTGCTGTCACAATTTGCGCTTTTTTTTATGAACAGTTACAGTTTTTGGTGGACGGTTTCAATATTGTTTGGCGACGTAAAGTTTACCAACGAATATTTTGCTTACGTGCTTACTGTAATTGTGGTCAATGTCATCGAGTTAATCTCCACGATTTATGCCGCTGTGCAAGTTAGAAAAGGAATACACGTGAAATTTCTTTTTTTTGGTGGATTAACCGATTTGATTTGTAAACCTAAAACCCAAATCTTATGAAAATTGCATTACAAGGATTGGCCATAGTGGTTACTGTTTTTTTGATTTGGTTTGGCTTTTCACAGTTGGATTATGTTTCCTTTTTTAAAGTGAAGCAAAACGGGCAAGATTTAGAAGCTGCTTTGGGAGAATTAATATGGGATGAAATAGCCAAAACAGAAGATGTAGTGCTCAATGATAGTTTGGTTAAAACGCTTGACAAGTTAATCAACCCTTTGTGTGAAGCTAACGGTATTGAACGCGATTCCTTGAAAATTCACATCATAGAAAAAGATGAAATCAATGCTTTTGCTTTGCCCAATAACCATTTGGTGGTTTATACCGGTTTGATTGCAGATTGTAAAAACCAACAAGCATTGCAAGGTGTTTTAGGACACGAAATTGCCCACATTGAAAACAAACATGTGATGAAAAAACTTTCCAAAGAAATAGGATTTTCCGTATTACTCTCAGCCACCACCGGTGGAAAAGCAGGCGAAGTCCTAAAGGAAATTTTCCGAACCTTATCTTCTTCGGCTTACGACCGTTCTTTAGAAAAAGAAGCCGACATAACCAGTGTCGATTATATGATAGCGGCAGATATCGATCCGAAACCTTTGGCCGATTTTATGTACCAAATGGCACTCGAAAATCAAATGCCTAAAGAAATGTATTGGATTGCTTCGCATCCTGAATCCGAGGAACGAGCCCAATATATTTTGGAATACATCAAAGGCAAGAAACTGAAAAGCAAAGCCACTATAAGCGACAAAGAATGGCAGGCTTTCCAAAAATTGGCAGAACAACAATAACAAAAAGCAATCTTAAGATTGCTTTTTTTGTTTTAAGAAATATTTGCTTTCATAATATTATTACAAAATTTCTGTATATTTGAGTCTATTAACCCACGGAGTAACCGAAAATCCTTAAGAGTAGGACTAACTAATAACTATTAATTATGTTTAACTGGTACAAAAAAGTTGTATTTGAAAATTATGCCAATTTTAACGGCAGAGCCCGCCGATCGGAGTATTGGTGGTTTGTTTTAATGAACATTATCTTTGCAATAATTGCTGCTGTTATTGACGGAATGTTGGGCACGAACTTCGAGCCTTTGCCTTATGGCTATGTTTATTTTGCCTATGCTTTAGCAGTTTTAATTCCGGGATTAGCCGTTGCAATTAGACGATTACATGATACCGGAAAAAGCGGATGGTTTGTTCTAATCGCTTTGGTTCCCTTAATTGGAGGTATTTGGTTATTGGTTTTGCTATGCAGTAACGGTGTTCAAGGCGAAAACGAATACGGACCGGATCCAAAAGCAGATGGTTCAGAAGATATCAGTCAGATTGGAGTAGAATAATTCCTGATTATATTGCATAAAAAAGCCGGTAATATTACCGGCTTTTTCTATTTGTAATTTTTCTCTTTTCGTTCCAATTCGGCTTGGAATTCTTCCATAACCGGTTTTACAGTGCTTTCGGGCAAATCGGCAATGCGAATGTACATCAAGCCATCGACAGCATTGTTGAATAACGGATCAACATTAAACGCTACCACTCGTGCATTTTGTTTGATGTATTTTTTAATCAACACCGGAAGACGCAAACTGCCCGGTTCGACTTCGTCAATAATTTTGTCGAATTTATTCAAATCGGCTTCCGTCTCATTGAATACAAAATCTTTGTCGGCATCTTTCAATTTTACTTTGAACTCTTTCTTCGGATTGATGTATTGCGCCACATACGGATCATAGTAATGCGACTTCATGAACTCTATCATCAACGATTTGGAAAACTCGGTAAACTGGTTGCTGATGCTCACACCACCAATCAAATATTTGTGTTCCGGATAACGCAAGGTAGTATGTACGATACCTTTCCACAACAAGAACAAAGGCATTGGTTTTTGTTGGTAATCACTAACGATAAAGGCGCGACCCATTTCGATAGACTTCGACATCATGTCGTATAACTCCGGTTCAAAACGGAATAAGTCTTGCAAATAAAAGCCTTCGATGCCGTATTTCGGGAAAATCTCTGCGCCTAATCCCATGCGATAGGCACCGGCTATTTGCTGACTTTCATCATCCCACAAAAACATGTGATGGTAGTAATTGTCGTATTGGTCTAAGTCGATGGATTCATTAGTGCCTTCGCCTACAGCTCGGAAAGTAATCTCGCGTAAACGACCGATTTCGTGTAAAATGTTCGGAATTTTATCGGCAGTCACTAAAAAAACCAAATAGTTTTTGCTTTGCAGCAAACGGTAATCGCCTTGTTTTAACACTTCGATTTCTTCTAAAATCTTGTCGTGATTGGCCGGTTTTACAATTTGTTTCGGACTCTTAGGCGTTTTCAAATTCAAGTTGAGGTTTTGAGAACTTAACAATTTGGATTCTTCGTTAAAAGAATTGGCCAACATATAGGTTTTACGACGCAAGAATTCCGAGTATTCTTCGATGGTTTTGTGTTCGTTTTGCTCGGCTACAGATATAGGTTTACCTATACGCACTTTGATTACTCGGTCTTTTTGGGTTAACAATTCCGAGGGTAATTTAGCGGTACGAAGCGTTGGGTTGATTTTTGATAAGAAATAGAAAAATCGACTGTTCTTGGCGTGGAAATAAATCGGCACTACCGGAACTTGCGCTTTGCGAATCACTTTGATGGCGCCTTCTTCCCAAGCTTTATCTACTACTAATTTGCCGTCTTTGTAAGTCGAAACTTCGCCGGCCGGAAACATACCTAAAGGTTTGCCATCGCTCAAATGGCGAAGCGTTTCTTTGATTCCGATAACACTTGACTTAGCATCTTTGTGGTTTTCAAAAGGATTCACCGGCATGATGTAGGGTTTCATCGGTTCGATGCGGTGCAACAAGAAATTGGCGATGATTTTAAAATTCGGTTCTCTCTCGAGCATTAATTTCAATAGCAAAATACCGTCAATCCCGCCCAGCGGATGGTTGGAAATGGTAATATACGGACCTTCTTTCGGCAATCGTTTTAAATCGTCTTCCGGAATTTCGAACTTAATTTGAAACTCGTCCAAAATAGCGTTTAGAAATTCTACCTCGCTTAAGTGCTTGTTGCGGTCGTAGATTTTGTTTAAGGTGGAGATTTTAAGAGCTTTCATTAGTAACCAGCCACAAAAAGTTCCGAAAACCCCGTATTTATCAGCGTTTATTGCTTTTGCAACTTCTTTAGCAGTAACTAAACCCATGTATACCGTTTGTTTTTTGAGTAAGAAACAAAGATAGTAATTCTGATGAATTGAAGATTGAAGAATGTTGATTTTTGATTTATGAAGTTCAAAAAGCGACTTCACAAAATCGTTAATCTTAAATTAAAAGTCATTTTGAATGTTTATGTTTTTAACTACTTTTGGAAAAACTAATGTAAAGCTTAATGCGAATTATCTCCTATAACGTAAACGGCATTCGTGCGGCCATCTCAAAAGGATTTTTGACCTGGTTGCAACAAGCCAATCCCGATGTAATTTGTCTCCAAGAAATCAAAGCTACCGAAGACCAAATTCCGTTGTTAGACGTAGAACTTTCCGGCTATCCTTATCACTATTGGTTTCCGGCGACTAAAAAAGGCTATAGTGGCGTGGCTATCTTATCGAAAGTAAAACCCAACAATGTAGTTTTCGGAACAGGAATTGATCACATGGATTTTGAAGGCAGAAATTTGCGAGTGGATTTCGATGATTTTTCGGTGATGAGTTTGTACTTGCCGTCAGGAACCAACATGGATCGATTGGACTATAAGTTTCAGTACATGGATGAATTTCAGGGATACATCAATGATTTGAAAAAGGAAATACCCAATTTAATCATCTGTGGCGATTACAATATTTGTCACGAAGCCATTGATATTCATGATCCGATTCGCAATAAAACCGTCTCGGGATTCTTGCCGGAAGAACGCGCTTGGTTGGACAAATTCATGAAAAATGGATTTATCGATACCTTCCGATTCTTTAACAAGGAGCCGCATCATTACAGTTGGTGGAGTTATCGTGCCAATGCCAGAGCCAATAACAAGGGTTGGAGGATCGATTATTGTTTGGCCAGTGAACCTTTAAAAGACCGTTTGCGCAGGGCGGTAATTTTACCCGAAGCCAAGCATTCCGATCATTGTCCGGTTTTGGTAGAAATTGATTAAATAAAAACAGCCTAAAATAAATAAAATGATAAAAAGAATAGTTTTTGCAATAGTAGTATTGACCACGCTATCATCTTGTGTGTCTAAGAAAATTTATAACGATTTAGAGAACAAGTACACCGATTTAAAAAAGGAAAATCGGTCTTTAGCCGATGAAGTGGATGAGTTGCACAAGGCCAATGCCGAGTTTGATTCGGTAAACAAATCGCTTACAGCAGAATTGGCCAAATTGAAAGCCGACCGCGATAAATTACAAGCCGATTGTACGGCAACCTCTAACAATTTAAAGGCTTTGCAAGAATCGTACGCCGCTTTAGAAAAAAACAGCAACGATGCTTTGACTTCGAATATGAATAAAAACCGTGAGTTGTTAGCGCAATTGGAAGCCAAAGAAAAAGCGATGGCTGCTGAGCAAGACCGATTGAATAAATTAAGAGATGAATTGGCTTCGAGTACCAAACGTTTGAATGAGTTGGAAAGTATGATTGCCGCTAAAGACGCGAGCATGAAAAAGCTGAAAGAAACTTTATCGAAAGCGCTGAACGCTTTTGAGGGTAAAGGATTAACCGTGGAGCAAAAGAACGGTAAAGTATATGTTTCTATGGAGAACAAATTGTTGTTCCAAACAGGGAGCTGGGCAGTAGGTGCCGAAGGAAGAAAAGCGGTAGTAGAAGTTGGGAAAGTATTGGCTCAAAATCCTGATATTACAGTATTGATTGAAGGCCATACAGACAACGACAAAATTTACGGTGCCATTGGCGGGGGTGTAGAAAACAACTGGGATTTATCGACCAAAAGAGCCACAGCTATTGTGAATATTTTGGGTGAAAATGCCGGTATTCAGAAGAAAAATTTAACCGCAGCGGGTAGGGGTGAATACGCTCCGTTGATGAGTAACGATACGCCGGAAGGCAAAGCCAAAAACCGCAGAATTGAAATTATTTTGACACCAAAATTGGATGAAATTTCCAAGATGTTGAATGAGTTTTAAGATCAAGGTACTAAGGTGCTGAGTTACTAAGGTTCTAAGTCAAAAACTTAGAACCTTTTTGTTTCAAACGTTTCCAAAAAATGTGTTAATCGAACATAATTAACGGGTACAATATTTTACTTTTGCGCATCAAAAAACACCACTAATGAACTACACCACTTTACCCAATACCAATATTAAGGTCAGCAAAATCTGTTTAGGCACCATGACTTTCGGAGAACAAAATAACGAAAGTGAGGCGCATGAGCAATTGGATTATGCAGTTGAAAATGGAATCAATTTTATCGATACAGCCGAAATGTATCCGATTGCGGCCAGACAAGCTACTTTAGGTTCGACGGAAAGGTATATTGGTTCTTGGCTTAAAAAAACCGGAAAGCGTGAAGATTTGGTAATAGCCACAAAAATTGCCGGACCAAATCGTGGTATGGACTATATCCGTCAGCCTTTAAACTTTTCTAAGAAAAGCATACACGAAGCGGTGGAGTTGAGTTTGAAAAACCTGCAAACGGATTATATCGATTTGTACCAAATGCATTGGCCGGAGCGGGTGATGAACATGTTTGGGCAGCGCGGAGTATCTAAAATTGACACCCAATGGCAAGAGAATTTTGCTGAAGTGTTACAAGTGTATGACGGTTTGATTAAAGAAGGCAAGATTCGACATATAGGTGTTTCTAATGAAAATCCGTATGGCGTAATGAAGTTTTTAAGCGAGAGCGAGAAGCATAATTTACCCAAAATAGCCACTATTCAAAATCCGTATTCGTTATTAAACCGATTGTTTGAAGTGGGTTTGTCTGAAATTTGTATGCGTGAAAATGTTGGTTTGATGGCCTATTCTCCATTGGCTTTTAGTTTTTTAACCGGTAAGCATTTGAAAGGTATTCAATCAGATTCTCGTTTGGGCTTGTTTCCTCAGTTTACACGCTACGCCAGTGAGAATTGTTGGAAGGCTACCCAATTGTACCAACAGTTGGCTATGGATAACGGTTTGACTTTAACCCAAATGGCTTTGGCTTTTGTCAATCAGCAGGATTTTGTGATGTCTACTATTATCGGTGCTACTAAAATGGAACAACTCCAAGAGAACATAGCTGCTTTTAGCACCGTACTTTCTCCTGAAGTTGTTGCCGAAATTAATAAAATTCAAGCGGTATTTCCTGATCCTGCGCCTTAAAGAGGTGCTTTATTGTTGAGAAAATTTAGTTTTAGAAAATTCATTAAAAGATGATTTTCTTTCTGATACATCTCTTAATACCTTTACGTGTATTACCGAAGATTGGGTTAAATAATCTTTTTTGAAACTTTACTTTTGAGATAACGTTATCAGACTTTTTAGTCTAAGGTTGTCTGTTGAAAATCAGAAAGCCACTTTTATCAACCGGTCTTAGTGTTAATGTTGTTGCGGATAAGCTATAGACTTCATGACAAATGCCGTCATTACTGTCATCCAAATTGACTAGTTTAAGATAATTTATCTCTGAGCTTGCCGGAACTATTTCACCGCATTGCGGAGAAGTGTTTGATAATTTAAAAGAATAGGTTGTTGATGGATGTCCTGAATACATCCATGCACAAGTGTTACCACTAAAAACCATTTTAAAGTTATTGTCTACTTCTGATATCCATGAGCCTAGGATTGAAGTTTCTTGGTTTTGGTTTGTTGTAAAGGATATTAATACTGTGGAAATTATAAAACCAACTATGATTCTAATTTTTGTTTTCAAGAAATGTAGTGTTTAAGGTTGAGCCAAAGTCATAAAAACATTGTTTGGTAAATAATATTCTTCGCTTGGTTGAGACAGTTGTTTGAGAAACAAGGTGTTGTTGTTCGGATTTAAAGTAAGCCTGATGTTGATTACCGCCTCTGAGAATCCACTTCTGATAGTTCCTTCATATACGTTTTCAGAAACCAAACTGAGTACTATCGAGTCTTCAGCATTATTTTCTATGCAGTCTAGTTTTGTTCCGCCTATAAAACTACTACAGTGTTTACCAGTTACTTCGTTTCCATTTTGGATTAAATAAAATTCAGTTTCACTGTCATTAGAAGCTGATTTCCAATACCAAGTGCCACTCATAGTTGTTTGTGAAGAAGCTATCTGGTTATTGATTGATGCATCACTTTTTAAAACATCATCACTTAATAATGTTTTAAAATATTTACTAGCAGTATTAGTGCTGTTTAAGGTTAATACTACGCTCAAGAAGGCTAGTATAATTATTGTTACTCTTTTCATAATACTTGTTTTTAACAGTTAACATTTTTTGAATTTTGACTGGTTTTATTGATGAACTTATTGGCTCTGTTCATCCAACCGTTTTGATATTTTTTTAACGTATTTGTTAATAATTGCTGACTAGTAGCATTGGGATATTTAGCAATATATCTTGTAGTACTTGCATTAACTAAGTTGTTGTAATAGTTAACTCTATTTGATTTAAAGCTATTGTATAGGTCTATTTGATCAGGATGGTTATTTATTATGTTGATGAGGTTGTCATCTACTGATCCATTAAGAGTTAGGTTATAACCCAGACTATTTAGAGTTCTTTTTAGAGTGATTATTGCGTTTGATCCAGCATTAACATAAAAATCAAATAGCATGTATCTTAAATCACCATCAGTAATTTCATCGCATTTTATTTTATCCCAATAAAGAACTTTATATATTGCTTTAGCTTGTTCATTTGTCAACATTTCCAAATTCTCTATATTTGGTTCAATACCAAGGGCTTGCCATACTTTCCAACTAATTCCTTTATTGGTTGCTCCACCAGGATCAATAGGATCAAAAGAGAAACCACCCTCAGCATCAATAATGTTATTAACCCTTTTGTCAAATGTGTTACAATCTTTATTTCCTACAACAACTCCAATTGCGCCACTTGGTGCACACCTCAAGGTTCCCATTTGGCAAAGGTCTACATAAGTTACAACCAAAGTTACACTATATCCGGGATTAGTCCCGTTTCCGCATATAGAGGATAGGTATGATTCCCAACTGGAGTAAGATCTTTGACAACCACAAATTATAGTAGTGAAGACCTCTACACAGCTATCATTACTAGACCCGATATTTTGACCTTGTGAACCTACCACTGGTTCGTCAACCGTCCCTCCGATACCACCTCCTCCTGAACTCGTCTCGGGATTCTCACTGATGGGATTCAAAAATTCAGCCACAATATCATCACAAGGGCTTGTTTCTAACAAGCCTTTGGCTGTTATTGTTCCTTTGAACTCCTCAAACTTTTTAAGTTGTTCTTGATACTCTTGTGCAAATACATCTGTCATGGCGTATTTCATCAACGTTAATTCCAACTCACCATTCTTGTCAGTCATGACTAAATTGTGGAAAGTTTTGTAATTGTCTTCCGGGTGATTGATAATTCTGAAAATGTAATTTCTAACCCCCAATGAATCAACAACCATCAGAATATTGTTGTAATCAATCATTTCATAATCAGTTCTTGATAATGATTGTTGTTGACTGTTCCCTCCTAAGTCATTAAACTTAGTTTTCAGCGTATTGGCAATTCGTTTAGCCTCGGCGCCTTTCAAATACTCGGTTGTCACACCGCTTTTTTGTCCTAATCCTTTCTCTTTTACATATAGTTCTTCTGTTTGACAACTTAGCAGAGAACTAAACAGTAAGTAAAGGCTTCCCCAAAGATACAAATTTCTTACATTCATAATTAAATAATTTAAAATTTTAACAAATAAATACAGTCAAAAATATTTATATTTGTAGTAAAATTCTATTTAAAAATGAATTGTGTTAAGTCAAAACGTAATAATTATGGAAATCGGAATCAAAATCAAAAAATTACGCGAAGGCAAAAAAATGTCACAAATGGAGTTGGCTTATATTTTAGGTATTTCGCAGTCTAAACTTTGTAATATCGAAAGCAATGAAGACAAATCCATAGATTTTGTATTGATGCATAAGGTCTGCCAATTTTTTGAAGTAGGATTTGACTATTTTCTGGACAACAGTAACAATCAACCTCTTAAAAACTCAAACTCATTAGCATCTATTCATGATGCATTTGAAGATAGCGTCATGAATCAGATTCATTTCTTGATTGCTGATAACCGTTTAAAAGAACAACGCATTCAAGAGTTACTGTTTCAAATTGCTAAAATGAAAAACCAATAAACTTAATAATACAAATATAAGAGTATAGGCTTGTTGGCTCCATCGATTATTTTTTCAAGACGGTTAAAAAACTTTTCGTTAACCATAGGACATCCCAAACTATTGCATATCGGACTTGTTTGTTCCTCTTCCGGCACTTTGTTGAAATGATGCAATACGATGAATCGCTCAAAAGCTTTGTCATTGGTTTTATCTAACCCGAATAGCTTGTAGGCTTTGCCGAATTTTCCAATATAATGGTGACCAATAGCGTATTTTCCCAAAGAGGTAGTATTTGAATTTGGGATATTGCTGAATTTTAATGCTCCGTTCACTCCGGTTTCAGAACCCGAACCATGGGCCATTAACCCCTGGTCTGTGAGTTTTCCTTCCTTCAAATCATATACAAAAAAGCGATTTTTGCCCGATTCAATTTTTAAATCGGACAAAAAAACAATGTCATTGTTATATTTTGTGTTTTTCTCAATAAACTTTTCAATCTCCAATACTTTTGAACGCAGTCTCTTTTGAGTCTCATCATCGGATATGGGCCTTGACTGAGGGGACTGGGCAGTATTTTTTTTGGAATACCAATAGCCCAAGCCCAATGAAGTCAACATAAAGACCGCTCCAAGGATTTTCTTCATAGACTAGTCCTTGATAAGTTTGGTTTGATACAATCTTCCGGTTAACCCATTAACTGTAGCCATGTAAATTCCTTTGGCTAAAGAGGATATCGAAAGGCGATTCAGGGCAACAGCATCCAAACTTTGCTCTAAAACTACTTTGCCGGTTAAGTCGGTGATTTGAATTGAAGTTAAAGCCAAATTATTGTCATTTTGAATTACCAATTCGTTTTGAACCGGATTCGGATAAAGTTGTATCCCTTTATTGTTAAAGTCATTCACCGATAAGCTGGCATCCACCATTTTATATATAGTACCGCCCATAGCAACATACAATTCTCCATCTTTATCTTCTCCGAATGTGGTAATTAAATTAGGGCCGTTATAGTTCCAAGTTATTGATCCGTCTGTATTAACCCATCCGATTTCTCCGGTACAGTAGTCGGCAAAAAAGTATTTGTTGGCAAAATTAGGATAAGCCGTACCGGTGTAATAATACCCTCCGGTGATGGAACAACGATTGGTTGTGCCATGAACATAAACGGCAATCGGTGCATATGTTGAGCTGTAAGCAGGACAACCGGAATTGTTGTAAGCTACATTACCTTCATAACAACGCCAGCCAAAGTTCAACCCTGTATTGGGTAGCGGAGCACTTACTTTATTTATTTCTTCAATAGCATTTTGTCCCACATCGGCTATCCACAAATCACCGTTCAATCGGTTGAATGAGAATTTCCATGGATTGCGCAATCCAATTCCCCAAATTTCATCGTTGCCGGTAATACCTACATAGGGGTTGGTGGCCGGAATTCCGTAAGGTGAAGCAGAATCCACGTCTATACGCAACATCTTTCCTAGATTCTCACTAATATTTTGAGCTCTATTCCCCGGATCGCCACCGCTACCGCCATCACCCATGCCTATGTACAGATAACCGTCGGAACCAAATTTAATCGAACCGCCATTGTGGTTGCTAAAGGGTTGTGCTACAGTCAACAAAACGGTTCCGCTGGAAGCATCCGCAATATTGGGGTCTGAAGAAACACTGTAACGTGCTATCACCGTTGCGCCGTCGCCGGCTCGGGTGTAATTCACATAAAAATAGCCATTAGTAGCATAATTAGGATGAAAGGCCAAGCCCAGTAATCCACGTTCACCGCCCGATAAAATAGTGGATGAGGTTAAAGTTAAAAAAGGAGTTGTATTGATGGTTCCGTTTGGGTTCAATATCCGTATTAACCCACTTTGTTGTACTACAAATAGGCGGGCATCATTGTCCGGATGGGCAATCTCAACTGGAGAGGAAAATCCGGCAGCAAAGCTTTGTAGATTGATGGTTTGTGCAGAAACACTAAGCCCTAACAAACCTAATAAGGGGAGTAAAATTTTTCTCATAGCAATTGGTTTTGGGTAAAGTTAAAAAAAACGAATTACTATTGCAAGTATTTAAAAATCAAAGTCTTCTATATTAAGGCTGTCGCTTTCAACTGTCGGGACCGTTTTTTGTTTCAGATATTGTTGTGCAGGGCCGGAAATACGCAGAGGAAAATGACCAATGGTATCAGTTTCGGTTAGTAATTTTCGGCGCAACATTAATCGGGTCAGAAAATCGTTTTGTTGACGGGCAAACGGTTTGAGCTGTTGTTCGCCATCAAAACGATACATAAATCCTTTGGGTTTAGGGACTATGGTAGCCAAAAATAAGCACTCATTTAAATTCAGATCGGCAGGTCTCTTTTGGAAATAAAACTGAGCGGCTTCGCCTATTCCGTAAACATTCGGACCCCATTCGATTACGTTAAAGTACACTTCCAACATACGCTCTTTGGAGCTGATGCGATTGTTTTCTAAGATATAAACCAACAATATTTCTTCCAGTTTGCGCGACAAGGTTTTTTCTCGGGTAAGAAATACATTTTTAACCAATTGCATGCTGATGGTGCTGGCACCACGGGCAAACTTTTTGGTTTTAATGTTTTTGGCAATGGATTGTTTGAAGGCTTCTCCGATAAAACCGCGATGGTTAAAAAACGATGGGTCTTCGCTGGTGAGTACACATTTTTGTAAATAGGGTGAAATGTCAGATAGAGGCGTAAAATTCGGATTGGAAGGACCTACAACTATAGGCCTTTGCGGTATTCCTTTTTCAATGGCGCGATAGGTGAATTCTCCGTTGATTTTATTCAAATCAGCTTCACCGTATTTGGTTATTTTCAGTCCTTCGGGTTGGAGTTTGCTTTCAAAAATGAGTTCCTTAGGTTTGTGATTATTGTATTCAAAATGCAGTGCATAACTAAAATTGCCTCGGGCTTCCATGCCTTCAAAATGGCGAAATAATCCGGTAGGTAATGAGGTAATAAAATCCTGAGCACCCATTTTAGGGATATTTAATTTCAGGGCATAAACCTTATCTTCTTCATTAGAGTAAGCTGCATAAGGCCTGCATTTGATATTGTTCAATTGTAAGGTTGAAGTGCTGTCGAGTGCCAAAAAGCGTGAGCCTACAATCCAACGATAATCAAATCGGGCGTTTTTGATTATCACATCTTTCGGTGCAATTTTAGGGTGATTGACCACCAAACTTCGAATGGAAGCATAGCCGTCCACATGTAATTCTCCACTATCCATGGCCAAATTTTCCAAGTTGAAATGAATCGATTGGAATCCGGTTTTCAACTGAAATTTTTGGTCTAAATAAGGCAATCGAATGGTGTCGCTTTTTGGGTTAAAGAATTCCAAATCGGCTTTACGACCACGAGGGTCAGCAAAACCCGTAATGGCCCATTCTTGTGAGAAGCTATCCGAAGTAACAGCAATTAGTGTGTTTAATTTTTTATCAGACAGTGCCAATTGGTTGAAATCGAATACTACTTTATGGCCTAAGTCATCTATTTTTACAGCAAAGCCTTTCACTTGCATGTCGGTGGGCACTAAGTCGAGTAGATTGGAAGTTAGGCGATTCAGTAGTTTGGCGTAGTTGACTTCGGCAGTTTCTTGTTGCTCCTTATTGGACCGTAAAAAGGCATCGAAATTGCTGCCGTTTTTGGTTTTTACCAACTGAATATAACCGCGGTTGATGTCGAGTTTACCCAACTGTATATCACCGGTGAATAGTTTCCAAAAGTTCACGCTGGTTTTAAGATTGGCAATACTGATCAAAGTATCGGCTTGGTTAGGCACCAGCGTAAGGTGTTGGAATTCTAAATCGGATAAACCCTGAAATTCGGCTTTGCCTACGGTAAAATGACATTGGTAATCGCGTTGCATTTTGGCATCAATCCTGTGAAGCACTTTATCCAAAAGGGTATTGCGGAAAACAAAAAGCAAAATTACGCCTGTCAGTAGTAATAAACCACCGATTTTAAGACCTGTAAAAACTTTCTGTCGGGTTGTTTTCATTGTATCGTTGTTTCTCACTTGTTAGATGAATGCGTTCATTAACACTTGTTCATAATGGATGTTATCCAAACAATTGCTCAACCACTTCTTCAATTTTGGAAACTAAAACGATTTTAATCAGCGGATTTTTGACGGCAATTTTATTGTACTTAGAAACAAATATAGTGGCGAAGCCCAGTTTTTCAGCTTCTTGTATACGTTGTTCTACACGGTTTACCGGGCGGATTTCCCCCGACAAGCCTACTTCTCCTGCAAAACAAACATCTTTCCCTACCGCTATATCTTCGTTGGAAGATAAAATGGCTGCCACAACGGCCAAATCAATTGCCGGATCATCTACCGAGATTCCTCCCGTTATATTTAGGAAGACGTCTTTGGTGCCCAAGCGAAAACCGGCGCGTTTTTCTAAAACGGCCAAAATCATGTTCAATCGTTTGGCGTTATAGCCTGTGGTACTGCGTTGTGGCGTTCCGTAAACCGCTGTGGAAACCAGCGCCTGAATTTCTATCATTAACGGACGCATGCCCTCTAGGGTGGAGGCAATGGCAGTGCCCGAAAGCTCCTCTTCTCTATGAGAGATTAGTATTTCTGAAGGATTTGATACCTCTCTTAGACCGGAACCTTGCATTTCATAAATTCCCAATTCGGCTGTAGAACCAAAACGGTTTTTAAGCGAGCGCAAAATGCGGTAAACGTGGTTTCGGTCGCCTTCAAATTGTAAAACGGTGTCCACCATATGTTCCAAAATCTTAGGTCCGGCTATGTTGCCGTCTTTAGTGATATGACCAATCAGGATGACCGGGATATTGGTTTCCTTGGCAAATTTGATTAATTCAGCCGTAGTTTCCCGAATTTGAGAAATGCTTCCGGCAGTCGATTCTATATGGTCGGTATGCAGGGTTTGAATGGAATCAATAATCACTATATCCGGTTCCACTTCCACTATATGTCGGAAGATGTTTTGGGTTTTGGTTTCGGTTAAAATTAAGCAGTTTTCACTGTTGGGGTTGATGCGTTCCGCACGCATTTTGATTTGTTTCTGACTTTCCTCGCCCGAAACATAAAGTGTTTTATAAGGTAATTTTAGTGAAATTTGAAGCAGTAATGTACTCTTTCCAATACCGGGTTCACCTCCCAAAAGAATCAATGAGCCGGGAACGATGCCGCCACCGAGCACACGGTTCAATTCACTGTCAGTAGTGTCCATGCGGACTTCCTGCGTTGCATCAATTTCTTTTATTTTCAAGGGTTTGGAAACCCTTTTGTTTTCGGTTGCGGTAGGTTTCCAACTTGTTTTTTCTTCTTTTTGAATAATTTCCTCCGCTATGGTATTCCATTCTTTACAAGCATTGCATTGCCCTTGCCATTTGGCGTATTGAGTGCCGCAATTTTGACAAAAGAAAGACGTTTTGAGTTTAGACATTATTCTGATTTTTTCTCTTCCGTAGGGGTTTCTGTCGGGGTTTCACTTGGCGTTTCTGTCGGCACTTCTTCCACAGGAGTTTCTTCTATAACTTCTTTTCCTTTTTGGCCTTTTTTAGGTAAAGATTTTTTTAACTCATCGGCTCTTTCCATCATCATGTCTTTGGTTAAATCACCCACTTCGGCCTGTTGGAATGCTGCTAAATAAGATTTAACTGCTCGGGCGTTATCACCCTGTTTTTCATACATCTGTGCCATGTGATAATCGGCCAACATGGTTTTAGGATAATGTTTTCTGGCAAGCTGTGCCAATTGGTCAAATTCGTTATAAGCTTTGTTTTTCAAGATGGCCGCTTCAATGGCCTTGAAATCGTTCATTCTGATTTGCAGTTTTAAGTTGAACGACTTTTCCAGCATATCGTATTTTTGAACCAAATAGTCTACATAACCTGAGGGTAAAACAGCAATTTTTTCCTGAAATTCGATAGTGGAAATGGGTTGGTAAACCGAGAATATTTGATACAAAGCACTCGGAATGGCATGTAAAACTAAAGAGTAATGTGAAGAACCTTTGAAGTCGTCGTAACGATAATTCACTTTAGGGTTGTTGATTTTACTGGCTAATTCATCTAAGGCTTGGATACGGGTTCTCATTTTTTTTACATCACCGTCAGCAGAACAATGGTAGTAAAACAAAGGTTGTTGTATAGCGGTTAAACGTTCAACAATTCGTTCTTCCATTTCAGCACCCAGTTCCGGACTCATTGAAATAAAAGCATTAAAAATAGGTTGTTCTTTATACAAATAGCAATTTAAAAATCCGGCAGTAGTATCTAAACCGGCCGCGATTCTAAAAGGTGCGATTCTAAAGTTTTTCTCGATCATCGGAATCAATTCCATCCCTAAAAACTCGAAAAAAGCTTCTCCTTTTTCAGATGGTAAACCGGTAGTTTCATCCAGCATACAGTCGGTTTCGCGTTCGTTGTTTTTATTCTGACTGATGGATACTATCACTACTTCGGGTAAGTCGTCCCAATAGTAACCATAACTCAAGGCTCCTTGGAAAGCTTCGTGCAGGAAGTCGCCGTCCATTAGCAACAACATAGGGTATTTTTGTGCCTTATTTTTCGAGTAAGAAGGGGGAAGACTGATTTTGATTTCGCGGTCTTCGTTTAATTTTTTTGAACTTATGGTATCTGTAATGGTTTTTTGGGCCAACATAGAACCGGAGCAAACAAACAGCAAAAGGAATAACAGTTGTTTCATGGGCTTTGGTTTAGGTTAAAGAAATCAATGCTGAAATGCTCAGCAAGATAATAAATTATTTATTGCTGTTGAACACCGGCAACAAAACATAAGAAATTAGTCCCAATGATATAATGAGAACGGTTTGTGAGGTCCAAACCAACCAACCAAAAGCGGTACCAACATCGTTAGAAATACCGTAAAGAGAAAAAATCAAAGCAATGGAAAACGGATAAGCGCCAAGGCCTCCGTTGGAAAAACCTACCGCCAAGCTGCCAAAGATAAAGCCCATAATAACGATGTCAAAACTCATCTCCGACGTTTCGGGCAGCGCAAAAATGGTCACATAAAACATGGCCAAATAGGTGAACCATATAAAGAAGGAATGAAAAATATATTCCCATTTGTGTTTCATTTTAAAAATGGTCATCATTCCTTCAATCAAACCGGACAGTTTTTTCTTGAGTTTGAGAATGATGTTCCATTCGGCATAAATCCATATCAGAAGAAAAACAATCCCTATGATTACCGCAAATACAGCATAATAAATAAGGGTTTGCAGCGAAATATTTTTGCTTAATAAGAATTGATAAATGGCATCAAATTGCGATACAAATCCAATGATAACAAATAAGAAGAAAATAAATAAATCTACAATTCTCTCTGCCACTATGGTTCCGAAGGCTTTGTCGAAAGGAACTTCTTCGTATTTTTTGAGCAAGGCGGCACGAGAAATTTCTCCCGAACGCGGCACCGTAAGATTCACCAAATAAGAAACAGAAACGGTAAAAAAATTGTTGTAAAAATGGGTTTGATAACCCAAATGATTCAAGGCAAATTTCCAGCGATACGCTCTGGACCAATGACCAATAACCGCAATTACTAATGACAAAAGAATGTAGTAGTAGTTGGCCTTTTGAAAACTGATTTTTATGTTCTCAATTTCCTCAGGTTTGAGTGTGGTGTATTGGTAGTAAATGATTCCTATTCCTATCAATAGAGGAATTAGTATAGTGAGCCATTTACGGATATGCTTTTTCAAGGCTTAAGTAAGAGAATTGTCGTTTTCGTTAGGAAAAACCAACCATGGTTTGAAGGTTTTAGCTTCTTCAAAATCCATGATGGCATACGACATTATAATGATGATGTCGCCTTTGTGCACTTTACGAGCAGCCGGTCCGTTAAGGGTAATTTCTCCGGAGTTTTTCAAACCTTTGATGACATAAGTTTCGAAACGTTCTCCGTTGTTTACATTCACTATGGAGACTTTTTCACCCTCAATTAGGTTAGAAGCATCCATCAAGGCTTCATCAATAGTGATGCTGCCAATATAATTTAAATCGGCACCGGTTACTTTAACACGGTGAATTTTAGATTTTACTACTTGAATTTGCATGGGGCAAAGTTAAATTAATTTAGTGAAATAGTGTCAATCAATCGGATATTGTTGACAAAAACCGCAATGAAAGCACGGTATTTTTTGTTTTTATTTTTGCGAATACAAGGCAATAAAGTAGCCTCGTCTGCAATTTGATAATACTCTAAGTCAAATGTCGGATATTGGGCAAACTTTTTTTGAACCCAATGAGTGACTTCGGCAGCCGACTTTTGGGCGAACAATTTTCGGCTTTCTTTTAATATCTTGTAAATGATTGCTGCTTCTTTTCTCTCAGACTCCGATAATCTTTCGTTGCGAGAACTCATGGCCAAACCGTTGGATTCTCTCAAAATAGGACAACCTACAATATTTACCGGAAGTTTTTCTTTCGCGGTCATTTTTTTAACAATTTGCAATTGCTGGAAATCCTTTTCTCCAAAATAGGCATTGGTGGGTTTTACAATTTCGAACAACCGTTTTACAATAGTGCCTACGCCGTTAAAATGGCCGGGACGAAACTGACCTTCCATTTGGTTTTCGAGTCCGTCAAAATCGAAATGCTCAGATACCGTATGGCCTTGATAAATGTCGTCTACACTTGGGGCAAACACAATAATTTTATCGGAAACCGTTTTAATTTTAGCCACATCAGCTTCTAAAGTTCTGGGGTATTTGGCCAAGTCTTCAGCATTGTTGAACTGTGTCGGGTTTACAAAAATACTGATTACCGTTACTTCATTATGGGTTACCGCTTCCTTGAGTAATGACAAATGACCTTCGTGCAAAGCACCCATAGTAGGCACAAAACCAATGGTGGTAGTGGCTTTAGAAACAGCAGCTAAATGGGCAACTAATTCATTTTGATTGTTAAAAATGAGCATTGGCTTTGGTAAATGAGTTGCAAACTTACTATTTTCATAAATAACTGCATAAATTTTTGTACTTTTGCCTGTTTTTTATTGCCAATAAATAAAGTTACATAAATTATGGAAGATAAGAGGATATTGTATGTATCATCTGAAGTGGTGCCTTACTTGGCTGAAAATGAGGTTTCTTTAATGTCGTATGACGTTCCTAAAATGATTAATGATCAAGGAGGACAAATAAGAATATTCATGCCGCGATACGGGAATATCAATGAAAGAAGGCATCAGTTACATGAGGTGATTCGTTTGTCCGGAATGAATCTGGTGGTAAACGATTTAGACATGCCTTTGATTATCAAAGTAGCTTCTATTCCTAAAGAAAGAATCCAAGTATATTTTATCGATAACGATGAGTATTTCAAACGCAAAGCCACTTTCAGCGATGAAGACGGCGTATTGTATCCCGACAACGATGAAAGAGCCATTTTCTTTGCCAAAGGCGTAGTGGAAACGGTAAAAAAACTCAATTGGGTGCCTGATATTATTCACGTGCATGGATGGATGGCCAGCATGCTGCCGGTTTACATGAAGCACTACTACAAAGACGAAGCCTTATTTTCCGACACTAAGATTGTTACGTCTGTTTATGGTCAGTCTTTTGACGGTAATTTAGATCAGGAAATGATCAATAAAGTTAAATTTGACAACATTCCGGAAGAAGCCGTTAAAGAATTGGAAGCGCCTAACTATGAGCATTTGATTATGGCGGCGGTAAAACACTCTGACGGAGTAATTATCGCTTCCGAAGCTGTGCCGGCAAGTTTAACAAAATTTATAGAATCTTCAGGCAAACCTTTTTTACCTTTCACCCCGAAAGATAAATTCGCGGAAGCATACACCCAATTTTACAAAACAATGCTCCCATAAAAATTAATTCATTTTATGTTTAAAAAATCATTTATACAACAGTTCGCATTTGGGCTTACAGCCTTATCTTTATTGGTGTCATGTGACAAAGATTTTAATGAAATCGGAACCGATATCGTGGGTGATGACCATTTCGGATTTGAGCTTTACACCGGAGCATCTGTCAAATCATACAATCAAAAGTTAGGACCAATAGCGTCTAATAACCTGCCTATTAATCCTCTTGGATTTTATGATAATCCCGCATTCGGAACCACACAAGCCAATTTTGTAACTCAAGTAGAATTAGGAACCGTTGACCCTGAATTCAACAATGTTGACCCGGAAGAATACGACACCCAACCTACGGTTATTGACAGCGTTGTTTTGGATATTCCTTACTTCAGCACCTTTGTTGAGGAAGATGAAGATGGGGTAAAAACGTATGAGTTGGATTCTATTTACGGAAATCCGGAATCCAAATTCAGATTGAGCGTTTACCAGTCTAACTACTATTTAAGAGATTTAGATCCAAATCAGTCTTTGGGAGAGCAACAACTGTTTTACACCGATATGAATACTGAAATAGACAATTTCAAAGTTCCTGTCTTGTTGAATGATTTGCCGACAACAGACCCTCAGAACTTGAACGGCCAACAAAATGCCCAATTCTTTTTCGATAAAAGAGAGCACAGAACCGTTACTTTAAATGATGATGGAGAGGAAGTTGAAACCCGTTTTGCACCATCAATGAGATTGCATTTAAACAAGACGGTTTTCACCAATTTAATTTTGAATGCCCCTACCGGACAGTTGGCCAACAATCAGGTTTTTAAAAACTATTTCAGAGGCTTGTACTTTAAAACGGAAAGCATAGGCAATGCCGGAAGTATGGCGATGCTTAACTTTAAAGGAGGTAAAATTACCATTTATTATAATGAAGATAAAAAAACTACTGTTGATGGTCAAACGGTTTACAAGAGAGAAAACAAAACACTTGCCCTGAATTTGACAGGAAATACCGTGAGCTTGCTCAACAACAGTAATGAAAATACAGATTATTTGAATACCACTGCCAACAACACTCAAGAAGCCGCTAAGTTGTATTTAAAAGGAGGCGAAGGCTCGATGGCTGTTATTGATGTTTTCGGGCCGGATACGGATAACAACGGAATAGCCGATGAAATTGAGGCCATTAAAGCTAACGGTTGGATGATTAATGAAGCCAATCTGACTTTTTATATCGATAGAACAGCAATGTCCAATACCGGTATTTATGAGCCTAACCGTATCTTTTTATTCGATTTGAATAATAAAAGACCATTAATTGATTACACTTTCGACTTTTCTTCTAACTCAGCATATCCTAAATTTAATAAATTTGTCCATGGCGGTATCATTGAAAAAGAAGACGTCGATAATGGTAGAGGTATCAAGTATAAAGTTAGAATTACCAATCATTTGAGAAATTTGATTAACAATGATTCAACCAACGTTAGATTAGGATTGGCTGTTACTGAAAGTATTAATAACATTGCGTTTTCTAAATTGAAAACCCCAAATGCTAATACCGTAAGCGCACCAAGCATGTCAGTGTTAAATCCTTTGGGAACCATACTTTACGGTTCTCATCCTTCTGTGCCGGAAGACAAAAGGCTAAAAATTGAAATTTATTATACCAAACCAGATTAATCTATAAAGTTATGTGTGGAATTGTTGGCTACATCGGGTACCGCGAAGCGTATCCTATAGTAATAAAAGGTTTAAAAAGATTAGAATACAGAGGGTACGATAGCGCAGGCATCATGCTATACAACGGCAATGATGTGGCAATTGCTAAAACCAAGGGTAAAGTGTCAGATTTGGAAGAAAAATCCAAAACCTTGGCCGCTTCAAAAGCCACTATCGGAATGGGGCATACCCGTTGGGCTACTCATGGTGTGCCGAATGATGTAAACTCTCACCCACACGTATCTAATTCCGGTAACTTGGTCATTATTCACAATGGTATCATCGAAAATTATGAGCCGTTAAAAAAAGAATTGATTAAAAGAGGGTATACTTTTACTTCCGACACCGACACAGAAGTATTAATCAACCTAATTGAAGATGTAAAAAAGAAAGACAATCTTAAAATAGGCAAAGCAGTGCAAGTTGCTTTAAACCAAGTGGTGGGCGCTTATGCGATTTGCGTTTTTGACAAAGAGAAACCGGATGAAATTGTGGTAGCTCGTTTAGGAAGTCCGTTAGCCATTGGTTTAGGAGAAAACGAATTTTTTATTGCTTCCGATGCGTCACCGTTTATCGAATATACTTCTAATGCCATCTATTTAGAAGATGAGGAAATGGCTATCGTAAGATTGCATAAACCGCTTAAAATAAGAAAAATTAAAGATGATTCGTTGGTTGATCCTTATGTTCAAGAGTTGCAAATGAATTTGGAGCAAATTGAAAAAGGAGGCTATGATCATTTCATGTTGAAAGAAATATACGAGCAACCTAACGTTATCAAAGATACATACCGAGGCCGATTGTTAGCCAATCAAGGCATCATTCAAATGGCCGGAGTAGAGGACAATATCGAACGATTCCTGAACGCTCAAAGAATCTTAATTATTGCTTGCGGAACCTCATGGCATGCCGGTTTGGTAGCCGAATACATCATCGAAGAATTTGCACGAATACCGGTAGAGGTAGAATATGCTTCGGAATTTCGTTACCGCAATCCAATCATTAATAAAGAAGACGTTGTTATTGCCATTTCTCAATCCGGAGAAACAGCCGATACTTTAGCTGCAATCAAGTTGGCTAAAGAAAAAGGTGCTTTTGTTTTCGGAGTTTGTAATGTGGTAGGCTCTTCCATCTCCAGAGAAACTCATGCCGGAGCTTACACGCATGCCGGACCGGAAATAGGGGTGGCTTCAACCAAAGCCTTTACAACCCAAATTACCGTGCTAACCATGTTGGCTTTGCGTTTGGCTAAAGCCAAAGGAACGCTGTCTAATTCTGATTTCCACAGGTATTTACAAGAATTGGAAGTCATTCCCGAGAAAGTATCGGAAGCTTTGGAATCGAATGAATTTGCTAAAGAAATTGCAGAAAAATTCAAAGGAGCCAGCAACTGCTTGTACTTGGGAAGAGGCTATAATTTCCCGGTTGCCTTAGAAGGTGCTTTAAAGTTGAAAGAGATTTCATACATCCATGCAGAAGGTTATCCGGCCGCCGAAATGAAACACGGTCCAATCGCCTTAATCGACGAACAAATGCCTGTAGTGGTAATTGCACCCAAACAAGGACATTATGACAAAGTGGTCAGTAACATTCAGGAGATCAAATCCCGCAGCGGAAAAATTATTGCCATTGTGACCAAAGGAGATGTTCAAGTGAAACAGCTGGCAGACCACATTATAGAAATCCCGGAAACTTCAGATGCGTTATCGCCATTGATTACCACCATTCCGCTACAGTTATTGTCATACCATATAGCCGTTTTACGAGGATGTAACGTAGATCAACCAAGAAACTTAGCCAAATCTGTGACAGTAGAATAGTAGGTTTTGTATTACAATTTATATATTTAAGCGAGATTTAGTCTCGCTTTTTTTTGGTCAAAATTTTATTATAAATTTAACAGAAACAGTATTTTGTATGAGCGCATAGTATTTTTTTTAGCGATTAAGCTAAAACATTAAAAAAAGCGTAAAGAAATCAGACTTTATCATATTGTTGATAATCAAGCACTATAATTCATTATTCTTAAAAACAAAGCTTGTTTTTTGACAATTAAAAAAAAATATTTGTACATTGGCTACTTAAACCAACAAAATTTAAAACCAAATGAAGATTTATTTATTTATCGTTTCATTGTTTTTTTGCGGTATCACTTACGCGCAAACTTCAATATCCGGTTCGGTAAAAGACAGTAAAAACCAGCCAGTACCCGGAGCCAACGTAAAAGTGGTTGGTGACAGCGCAGGAACAGTAACCGACGGAGATGGTAATTTTAGTTTGTCAACTTCTAAAAAACCACCTTTTGACATCGAGGTTTCAAGTGTAGGTTATGGTTCGACTACTGCTACCGTAACTGCCAACAACCAAAAAATTACAGTTTCTTTATCTGAAAAAGAGACACAATTAGACGAGATTGTAGTATCGGCCTCGAGAGCTCCCGAAAAAGTGAGAGAATCTCCCGTTACTATTGAAAGAATGACCATCAAAGACGTTAAGAAAACAGCCTCTCCGTCTTTTTATGATGGTTTAGAGAACTTAAAAGAAGTTCACATGAACACCAGTAGTATGTCTTTCAAATCCATCAACACTCGTGGTTTTGCTACCGTAGCCAATACCCGTTTTATGCAGTTAGTTGACGGTATGGACAACTCTTCTCCCTTATTAAACTTTGTTTTAGGAAACCTTATCGGAGTATCTGATATTGATGTGGCCAGTGTTGAGCTTTTACCGGGTGCATCCTCAGCACTATATGGAGCCAATGCTTTCAATGGTATATTGTTCATGAACAGTAAAAGTCCTTTCAAATACCAAGGCATTTCTACCTATGTAAAATATGGTCAAACCAACCAAAAAGCAGCAGGCGCCAACGAATACTATGATTATGGTGTAAGAGCAGCTCACAAATTTAACGACTATTTTGCAGCTAAAGCCAACTTTACTTATATGAATGGTACAGATTGGTGGGCCACCGATTATACAGATAAAACTGTTGAAGGAAGAGACAGAAGTCACCACAACTATGACGGTATGAACGTTTATGGAGACGAAGTTTCAACTAATATTAAGAGTGTTGCTTCAGGTTTGTTAAATGCTGGTGTTATTACTCCAGCCCAGTTTTCGGCATTTAATTCTATTTTGCCAAACGAAAATGTTTCCAGAACAGGATACAACGAGGTTGATTTAACAGACAATAAAGTTAGAAATGCCAAAATCGACTTCTCGTTACACGCCAGACCTTTTGGTAACGAGAATTTAGAAATCATTTGGCAAAGTAAATTCGGTTTCGGTAACTCTGTTTACCAAGGAGCTAACCGTTACTATTTGAACGGATTTCAAATGCAACAACACAAGTTGGAGTTGACCGGAAAAAATTTCTTTATTAGAGGTTATTACACTACAGAAGACGGCGGTAAATCATATGACATGTTATTTACTGGTATTAACATCAATAGAGCTGCTAAAGCTGACAATGTGTGGTTTGGTGAATATGCAAACGCTTTTGTGCAATCAACTTTAGCAGGTTCAACACCTACTCAAGCTCACGCTATAGCAAGAAATTATGCTGATAATAACGTAATTCCTGCGGGTTTACCACTCAATCCTTCTTCTGGATTACCTAGGTTTCAACCGGGTACGCCAGAGTTCCAAAACGCATTCAACCAAGTTACGTCAGACCCTAATGTATTAACAGGTTCTAAATTGGTGGATAATTCAAAAATTTACCACTCAGATGCTAACTATAACTTTAGAGACCTTATCAAATTTGCCGAAATTCAAGTAGGAGGTTCTTACCGCAGATACGACTTGAATTCTTTCGGAAGAATCTATACCGATACACCTCAATTTGGTGGGATCAAGTACGATGAGTATGGTGCTTATACCCAACTTCAGAAAAAATTCATGGACGACAGATTGAAGTTTACAGGTTCTGTACGTTATGATAAGGCTGAAAACTTTGACGGTAATTATTCTCCGAGAGTATCATTTGTTTACAGTGCCGGAGAAGCTAAAAACCACATTTTCAGAGCGTCATTCCAAACCGGTTTCCGTAACCCAACTACACAAGACCAATACATTGGATTCAATGTTGGAAATGCTATTTTGTTAGGTTCTGCTCCTGATAACTTAACCCGTTATGAAGAAACTTTACCGGTGTCAGCCAACGGTCAAGGATTTGCCGGTGGGACAACCGCTACAATTGATGGTAACAATGCCTATTTTAATTCTTATACAGCACAATCTGCAACAGCATTCGGTGCAGCGGTATCTGCCGCTAACCCTTCAAACCAAGCACAATTGGCTGCAGCTATTGTAGCCGCATCACCATTACTCGAAAGAACCGATGTTGATTTGGTTAAGCCGGAAGTTGTAAAAGCTTTTGAATTAGGGTATAGAGGTGAATTCAAAGGATTCAATTTTGACATCAACGGTTACTACAATATTTATAATGACTTCATTGGAAACTTAACTGTTGTGGCTCCATTATATGGTACGGCTACTAATGGTGGTGGCGACTTTACCCCAACGGGAGAAGCGTTCCAGTCTGCTTTCGCTTTGACGCAAGGAGACACCAGAGCTTTCCAATTGTACACTAATACCGATATTGAAATCAAGTCTTTAGGTTTTGGTGTTGGAGTAGCTAAAAAATTACCTAAAAACTTCGAAGTGTCAGCCAACTACAACTATGCTGAATTCGATTTTGATCAAGCCAAAGACCCAAGTTTTGAGGCTGGTTTTAACACGCCTAAACACCGAGTGAAAGCTACAATAAGCAACGACAATTTGTTCAAAAACTTCGGCTTCAACATCAGTGGAAGATGGAGCGATGAATACAAATGGGAATCTACTTTCGCCGATGGGATGATTGATGCTGCTACGGTTATCGATGCTCAAATCAGCTACATGGTGCCAAGTATCAAATCTACTTTCAAATTGGGCGCTACCAATATCGGAGGGAAAGAATACAGACAGCTTCTTGGACCAGGATTAATCGGACAACAATATTTCTTGTCATTAACTGTTAATCCGTAATTATCAATCAGATTTAAAATATAATACTATGATAAAAAATTTCAAATGGTTACTATTGGTTTCTTTAACCTTTGTAGCATGTAATAGTGATGATGAGCCTTTTGTAGATCCTAACTCAACAGATGGAACACCATTAACTGCAGGTACAGCCGATTTTTCGAAATATGTGGCCTTAGGAAACTCCTTAACTGCCGGTTATTCTGACAGTGCGTTGTTCATTGCCGGACAACAAGGGTCATATCCTAATATTTTAGCAAGCCAATTTGCTTTGGTTGGCGGGGGAGAATTTAAACTTCCTCTAATGGCCGACAATACCGGAGGTTTGTTATTGGGAGGAACTCAAATTGCAGGAACAAGATTGTACTTTAACGGTAGTGCACCGGCTTCTGTTCCGGGACCACCAACAACGGATATTACCAATGTTCTTTCAGGACCATTCAATAATATGGGTGTTCCGGGCGCTAAAAGTTTTCATCTTTTGGCACCGGGTTACGGTAATGTAGCAGGAGTTTTAAGCGGACAAGCTAATCCTTATTTTGTGCGTTTTGCTTCAAGCCCAACTACAACTGTTTTAGCTGATGCATTAGCGCAAAGCCCAACTTTCTTCTCTCTTTGGATTGGAAACAACGATGTTTTAGCTTACGCCACTTCAGGAGGTGTAGGGGTTAACCAAACAGGGAACCTAAACCCGGCAACTTACGGCGCTAACGACATCACTGACCCTAATGTCTTTGCCAGCGTTTATACTACTTTAGTTGATCAATTAACGGCTAATGGTGCCAAAGGTGTAGTGGCTAATTTACCTTATGTAACTACTATCCCATACTTTACAACAGTGCCTTACAATCCGGTTGCCTTAAACGCAACCACAGCCGCTCAATTAAATGCCGGTTATGCCGCTTACAATAACGGTTTGTTGTTTGCTCAATCTAACGGATTGTTGACAGCAGCTGAGGTAGCGAGAAGAACCATTAATTTCTCAGCTTCAAGCACTAATCCGGTAGTTATAGTTGATAGCTATTTGACCAACCTTTCCGGTTTTGGAATTCCTTCATACCGTATGGCTACTAACGAAGATCTTATTGTTTTACCGGCAAGAACTTTCATTGGTACAACAGTTGGCGGAAACCCTGCTCAAGTAAATGGAGTATCGGTTCCTTTGGCAGACAATTGGGTATTGTCTAAAGAAGAAATTCAAGAAGTAAAAGCAGCTACAGACGCTTACAACGCCAGTATAGAAGCTATTGCGCAAGCAAAAGGTTTGGCTTTTGTGAATGCCAATGTTTTACAAACACAAATCGCTAATGGCGGTATTGCGGCTAACAACTACACCATCACTTCCGCTTATGTAACCGGAGGAGGATTCTCTCTCGATGGAGTGCATCCAAGCCCAAGAGGGTATGCGTTAATAGCCAACAAATTCTTAGAAGCCATCAATACTACTTACGGCTCTAATTTTAAAGGAGTAAATGTTGGTTTGTACCGAATATTATATCCTTTAGATCCGGCAAATTTCTAACCTAACCAATTTTTATAAATAAACAAAAACCACTTGCTAAGTCAGGTGGTTTTTGCTTTTTAAACAGTAATGATTGTTTTGGGAAACAGAATTATCAAAAATTAAGAAAAAAACTCTCGACAAAGATTGATTTTTTAAAATAGAAAATTTACCTTTGCGCACTGAAAAAAGAGGTATTTTTTTCAAACCTAAATAGCTATTTAATAAATACATAAACAATGTCTAAAGCAATAGGAAAAGTTTCGCAAATCATCGGTCCCGTAGTTGACGTAGTATTTGATACTAAAGATGTTGAGTTGCCAAAAATTTACGACTCATTAGAAATCATTAATAAAAATGGTTCAAAATTAGTTCTTGAAGTTCAATCTCACATCGGTGAAAACACTGTGCGTACCATCTCTATGGACTCCACAGACGGTTTGAGCAGAGGTACAGATGTACACGCTACCGGTGCTCCAATTCAAATGCCAATCGGTCAAGACATCTACGGAAGATTATTTAATGTAGTAGGAGATGCTATCGATGGTTTAGGAGATTTACCAAAAGACGGAGCTAACGGAATGCCAATTCACAAACAAGCTCCTAAATTCGAAGACTTATCTACTTCAACAGAAGTATTGTTTACCGGAATCAAAGTAATCGATTTGATCGAGCCTTATGCTAAAGGAGGTAAAATTGGTTTGTTCGGTGGAGCAGGAGTAGGTAAAACCGTATTGATTCAGGAATTGATCAACAATATCGCCAAAGGTCACGGTGGTCTTTCTGTATTCGCAGGAGTAGGAGAAAGAACCCGTGAAGGAAATGACTTGCTTCGTGAAATGTTGGAGTCAGGCATTATCAAATATGGAGAAGATTTCATGCACTCTATGGAAAACGGTGGATGGGATTTATCTAAAGTAGACAAACCGGGCATGAGAGAGTCTAAAGCTACTTTCGTATTCGGACAAATGAATGAGCCACCCGGAGCTCGTGCTCGTGTAGCCCTTTCAGGATTATCTATCGCGGAATACTTCCGTGACGGAGCCGGTTCAGACCAAGGAAAAGACGTATTGTTCTTCGTAGACAACATCTTCCGTTTTACCCAAGCAGGTTCTGAGGTATCCGCGTTGTTAGGCCGTATGCCTTCAGCGGTAGGTTACCAACCAACATTGGCTACTGAGATGGGTGCGATGCAAGAGCGTATTACGTCAACTAAAAAAGGTTCGATTACTTCAGTACAAGCGGTTTATGTACCTGCGGATGACTTAACCGACCCGGCACCGGCAACTACCTTTGCCCACTTAGATGCTACTACAGTATTGTCTCGTAAAATTGCTGAGTTAGGTATTTATCCGGCAGTAGATCCGCTTGATTCTACTTCTCGTATCTTAACACCGCTTATCTTAGGAGATGATCACTACAACTGTGCTCAAAGAGTAAAAGAGATTCTTCAAAAATACAAACAATTACAAGACATCATCGCCATCTTAGGTATGGAAGAATTGTCTGAAGAAGATAAATTAGCCGTATCTCGTGCACGTCGTGTACAACGTTTCTTGTCTCAACCGTTCCACGTTGCTGAGCAATTTACAGGTATCCCTGGTGTATTGGTTGACATCAAAGACACCATCAAAGGATTCAACATGATTATTGATGGAGAGTTGGATCACTTGCCGGAAGCTGCTTTCAACTTGAAAGGTACCATCGAAGACGTAATCGAGGCAGGACAAAAAATGTTAGCAGAAGCTTAATGTAAATTAGGAATAAGGAATCCTGGAATTAGGATTTAACTAATTCCTAAATCCTAAATCCTAAATCCTAAATTAAAAAAAATGATTTTAGAAATAGTATCTCCGGAAGCTACCTTGTTCAAAGGCGAAGTAACCTCAGTTTCCTTACCGGGCGTTGACGGTTCTTTCCAACTCTTGAACAACCACGCACCTATAGTTTCTATCTTAAAGCAAGGCACCGTAAAAATGGCTGCCCCAAGCTTTAAGTTCGACAAAGATGTAGCCGAAAAGTTTACCAAAATAAACGACCAAAACTACACTTTGGAAATCAATTCGGGAACTATCGAAATGAAAGACAACAAAGTAATCGTATTAGCCGACTAATCCGATTTGAAATACTTTATAAACCCAATCTTGTAAAAGGTTGGGTTTTTTTATGGCTAAATTTGATGTCAAAATATTCCTTACAGCCACTCGCTGTATTCCTTTTAATTTCAAATCATTCGGGCTATTTACTATATTTGGTTTATGGAAGACTATAACGAATACGAACTGGTTGTATCACAAGGGAAATTACCATGGTGGAGAATTATCGTCGCCTCATTGTTTTTTACCTACATGATATATATGTTGTACATCCTCGGTATGGCATTTTATAAGGTTGATTTTGATAAAGTCAATCCAAAAGAAATTGCAGGTGTAATTAAAACTGCATCATTTTGTTTGGCCGGCGGGGTTTCCTTTGCAATAACAAAAAGCATTCTTATTGATCTTGATAAAGAGAAATTGGTGTCAGTATATATGGTCGGTCCATTTACAAGTAAAGTAAACACAGCACTTCCTGAACTTCAATATGTTTCTGTCTTTAAGGTTGATGATTTTGAATATGAAGTGAATCTTTGGTATTTAGGGAACAAACATTACAAAATGTACAAGTTAAACGAAAAAGAACATGCCCTTAAATTTGGCGCCATGGTTGCCCAAAAGCTCAAAATCGATTTATTAGATGCAACGGACTGTGGAAACAATAAATGGGTAGATAAAGACAAACTATGAAACTGCCGAATCCCCTTCAAACCAAACTCGAACAACGCCAAGTCAACAACGCTTTGCGACGGTTGCCATCGGATAATTCATTAGTCGATTTTGCTTCTAACGATTACATCGGCTTTGCGCACAATGAGAACCTATTCCACCAAACGCATCAGTATCTTTTAGACAATAATATCAAAACCAATGGTGCTACAGGTTCCCGTTTAATCTCCGGCAACCATGATTTGTACCAAGTTACCGAGAACTTTATCGCCCAATTCTATCAAGCGGAAGCGGCTTTAATTTTCAACTCAGGCTACGACGCCAATGTGGGTTTTTTCAGCTGCGTTCCGCAACGTAACGATATTATTTTGTATGACGAACTTTGCCACGCTTCTATCCGTGACGGCATCCAAATGAGTCACGCCAAAGCCTATAAATTCCGACACAACGACACAGAGGATTTACAAAAATTGCTACTCAAGTTTGAACCCGCAACCCGCAACCCGCAACTCGCAACCATTTACATCGTCACCGAGTCTGTTTTCTCTATGGATGGCGATTCTCCCAATTTGGAAGCACTGATTTCCCTATGCCAAAAATACAACGCCTACTTAGTGGTTGATGAAGCCCATGCACTTGGGGTATTCGGGGAACAAGGAAAAGGTTTGGTGCAAAGTTTAGGCTTGCAAGACCAAGTCTTCGCGTGCATTATGACCTTTGGTAAAGGACTCGGTTGCCACGGAGCCGCCATTTTGGGCAGTGCCGAACTAAAAAGCTTCTTGGTCAACTTTGCCCGCAGTTTGATTTACACCACAGGCTTATCGCCGCACAGTGTAGCTACCATTTTAGTGGCTTATCAACATTTAGCAAAAGAAAAGGAAACTTTAGCATTGCTGAAAAACAATATCATTTTCTTCAACCAAGAGAAATTGCGATTAGGATTAAAACCAATATTTGTTTATTCCAAATCAGCCATACAATGTGCCATCATTCCCGGTAACGATAAAGTAAAAACCATTGCAACCCAACTGCAACAACACGGCTTCGATGTCAAACCAATTTTATCTCCAACCGTACCCGAAGGTCAAGAACGCCTCCGCTTCTGCTTGCACAGCTACAATTCCGAAACAGAAATCTTGAATGTGTTGGAATTGTTAGCTACCTTTGTGTTTTAGCCACGGATGAAACGGATTTTACTGATTTATACAGTTTGCAAATGACAAATTTATTGCACAAACCAATTACTGATGGTATCTTAAAAGTGTATTTTGTGTCTATAATCATTTGGGTTATGGATTTCTAGAGAAAGTTTATAAGAATGCAATGTATTTTGAATTAAAGGAGAAAGGCTATAAAGTTGAAATTGAAAAACCAATTAAAGTTTATTTTAAAGAACAACTTGTAGGGGAATATTATGCAGATTTGGTTGTGGAAGATAAAGTAATAGTTGAATTAAAAGCAACTCAATTAATTATGAATGTCCATGTAGCTCAAACAATCAATTATCTTAAAGCTACTCCAATTGAAGTTGGCTTACTGTTAAATTTCGGTGAAGAACCCGAGTTTAAAAGGCTAATTTATACTAATGATAAAAAAAATAATTTAAAAAATCAGTGATAATCCGTTCAATCCGTTTTATCCGTGGCTAATTATATGAAACTATTCATCACAGGAATCGGTACCGATGTAGGTAAAACAGTCGCTTCCGCAATTGTAACCCAAGCCCTCGAAGCCGACTATTGGAAACCCGTTCAAGCGGGCGATTTGGAACTTTCCGATACCCACAAAGTCAAAGACCGAGTGTCTAACGAAAAGTCTCAATTTCACCCCAACGCCTATGCGCTCAACACGCCGGCCAGTCCACACTTGGCGGCCGAGCTAGACGGAATTACCATCGATTTAAATCAAATCAAAGAACCTGAGACGAACAATCACTTGGTTATTGAAGGCGCCGGTGGTATTTTAGTCCCGCTAAACAATACCGATTGTATCATCGATTTAATCCGTCCCGATTATAAAGTCATTGTCGTGTCCCGTCATTATTTGGGCAGTATTAATCATACCTTATTGACCGTCGAAGCCCTTAAAAATCGTGACATTGCTGTAGCCGGCATCATTTTTTCAGGCGATGAAAACAAAGCTACTGAAACCATTATCCTCAACAAAACCGGAGTTAAATTGATTGGCCGAATTGACAATGAACCGTACTTCGATGCCAATGTGATTGCCTATTACGCCGATAAGTTTCGGGACAACTTGACGAGCTTGTAAATCTGAAAATCAAAAATCGTTAATCACCAATCTTCACGCCCAATGACACTATCTGAAAAAGACCAATTATACAACTGGCATCCTTATACCCAACACAAAACCACAGGTCCGTTACCGGCTATAGTTAAAGGCGAGGGCGCATTGCTTTGGGATGACAACGGTAAAGAATACATCGACGCTATCGCCTCTTGGTGGGTGAATCCTTTTGGCCACGCCAATAAAGTGATGGCCGAAGCAATCTACAACCAATTAACCACTTTAGAACATGTTTTGTTCGGCGGTTTTACCCACAACAAAGCGGTCGAATTATCCGAAAAACTACTGTCGATTTTACCCGCCAATCAAAAGCGAATTTTCTACTCCGATAATGGTTCCACTGCGGTGGAAGTGGCTATCAAAGCGGCCTTACAATACAATTACAATCAAGGCCTAAAACGGACCAAAGTCATCGCTTTTGAAGACGCTTTTCACGGCGATACGTTTGGCGCTATGGCTTCCAGCGGGATTACTTTTTTTACCGAAGCCTTCAAAGGTTCTTTGCTCGAAGTGGTGCGCATTCCGGTACCGGTTGCCGGTAAAGAAACCGAAGCTTTAGCAGCATTAAACAATTTGGTGCAAACCAACGAATTCGCGGCCTTTATCTTCGAGCCCTTGGTGCAAGGCGCCGCCGGCATGGTCATGTACGAAGCCGGTGTTTTAGACCAAATGATTGCCGTTTGTCAACAAAACCAAGTGTTTACCATAGCCGATGAAGTCATGACCGGTTTCGGAAAAACAGGCAAAACTTTTGCTTCGGATTACCTTCAAAACAAACCCGATATGCTGTGCTTGTCCAAAGCCCTAACAGGCGGAACAATTCCCATGGCGGTAACCACTTTTACCCAAGAAATTTTCGATGGTTTTTACGATAATGATGTCAATAAAGCTTTGTTTCACGGCCATACTTTTACTGCCAATCCAACGGGTTGTGCCGCCGCTTTAGCCGCCATCACTTTGCTGGAAACGCCAGAAATGCAAAGCAATATCGCGCGCATCAATGCCCAACATTTGTCCTTTGCCCAAAAAATAAAACAACATCCAAAGGTGAAAACCACCCGAGTACAAGGCATTATTTTCGCCCTCGAAATCAAAACTGAAACCAACGAAAGTTACTACGGCGCTATGCGCATGAAACTCTACAATTTTTTCATCGAACACGGTGTAATTTTACGACCGGTAGGCAACATCGTTTACATTTTGCCACCGTATATTATTACAACCGAACAACTCGAAAAGGTTTATGGTATAGTGGAACAAGCCGTGGATATGGTTTAAAAAAGTTTCGGGTTGCGGGTTGAAAGTTGTGCGCTAACCTGCAACTCGCAACCTTCAATCTTCAACCCTCTGTGCCTCTCCTTTTCCCTCAGTGTATCTCTGTGTAACTCCCAACCCGCAACTCGAAACCCGCAACCCATAACCCTCCGTGAATCTCTTTTCTCCTCTGTATATCTCGGTGTAACTTCCAACTTACCCCAATAATAACTACCTTTGTCCTACAATAGACTGCCATGTTAACAAACAAAATCGCCATAACCTCGTTAGCTTCTATTTCTCCTTTAGGGAGTGAAGCCGATTGGATTTGGAAACAATACCTTTCTCCCGAAACACTAATTACAACCCAAGTGTACAACGGTCAAACCCGTTTGGTGGCTGCCATTCCGCAAGAACTGCGTTTGCAAATTGAAGCCTTACGCACAGAAGACAACAAGTACAAAGCCCTCGATGAAACGGTACTCATGGCTATGTTAGCGTCACGTCAAGCAGTGGCCCAAGCCGGTTGGAAATCAGGCGATGCGTTTGGGATCAACATAGGTTCGTCGCGCGGGGCAACCCAACTGTTCGAGAAATACCACAAAGAATTCCTCGAAACCGGTAAAACGGCAACCCTTACTTCGCCCACCACAACCTTGGGGAATATTTCCTCTTGGATTGCCCACGATTTAAAAAGTTCCGGACCCGAAATTTCACATTCCATCACTTGCTCTACAGCTTTGCATGCGGTGTTGAATGCCGTAGCCTGGCTGCAATCGGGTTTGGCGACTAAGTTTTTGGTAGGCGGCAGCGAAGCCCCGTTAACGCCTTTTACCCTGGCGCAAATGCAAGCGTTAAAGATTTATGCTAATCCTGATTGTAGCAATCAAACCAATAAAGAAGCAGATTGTCAGTCTGAGCCTGTCGAAGACCTTTCCCTCAAATACCCTTGTCGCGCCTTCGATTTTACCAAAACCAAAAATACGATGGTCTTGGGCGAAGCCGCCGCTGTAGCCTGTTTGGAAGTAGGCCATAACCCTAAAGCTTTAGGGTATATCACAGGTATCGGCTATGCTACCGACGATTTACAACACAACATTTCCATCTCTGAAGAAGCTTTGTGCTTTCAAAAATCGATGGCAATGGCGCTACAAAATACCCCTTTAGAAGAGGTCGATGCCATAGTGATGCACGCGCCGGGCACACTCAAAGGCGATACTTCAGAATACAAAGCGATACAAAAAATCTTTGGCGATACCCTGCCGATGCTCACCACCAACAAATGGAAAATCGGGCATACTTTTGGCGCTTCCGGCATGTTGAACCTCGAATTGGCTTTGCTCATGCTCCAACACCAAACCTTTATCGGGATTCCTTACGCACCCGAATCCAATCCGAGAAAAACCATCCGCAAAGTACTGCTTAATGCAGTAGGTTTCGGGGGTAATGCGGTGAGTGTTTTGGTTGCTACGCGATAGTTTCGGGTTCAAAGTTGAATACCAACCCACAACTTACAACTTTTCCAATTCCTTCATCTTCTCATAGACCAGCTGACTTTCCCAACCTCTTCGCAATAAGTAATCACAGAATTTTTTATTCTTTTTTTGTCCATTGCGCTCGGTTAAGCTGTTCCAATAACGTTCGGCCAATTGGTGGAAGGTTTCTTGGTATTCTTCCTCAGCAATTTCGGTCAGTGCCGCTTTGATATTGGGCGCCGAAATCTGTCTAAGTTTTAGTTCGTTAACAATTCTGATTTTGCCCCAAGATTTGATTCTGTGTTTGCCACGGGCGAAACTTCGGGCGAAACGTTCTTCGTTGAGGAAATTGTGTTGTAGTAAATGCACAACGATTGTATCGATTTCGTTGCCTTTCATACCCAGTTGGTACAATTTATCCACCACTTCCTGATGGCAACGCTCTTGGTAGGAACAATAATATTCCAGTTTGATTGTAGCTTCGGTAAGGGTTGGTTTTTCTGTCATAGCATCGTGGTAACAGGGGTAAAAGTAACAATTATTTAGAAAATTGAAATCAGTTGCTTCGGATTAGCACACGGATGCCAAAGATTTCAAAGATGCCACAGATTTTCAGAGATTTTTTTCGCCACAGATTACACGGATTCCACGGATTTTCACAAATTTTTTATCTGTATTTATCCGTATTCTCCGTTTCATCCGTGAGCTAAACATCAGCGGTTAACATGTTTGATTTTTGCCGCAGATTTCACGGATTTTCTAACTGTGTTTATACTTGTTCCACTTTAATCACACTTAATCGCTAAACTTTTCCTGTAAACTGAGACTGAGACTGAAAACTTTAACCCTCCGTGAATCTCTTTTTTTCTCAGTGTATCTCTGTGTAACACCCAACTCGAAATCCGAAATCGTCAACTCGGCTTAAACACTTCTTAAAACACTGTTATTCAAACAAATACGACAACAAATTATTCAAAAAACTACAATAAATGCAAACTTTGTAGGACTTTCATTTAATTATCCTCAAAAATTACGTTTTGATGATGATTTCTTAAGACAAACCGCTTGTAAATTACTAATTTAGATGTAGTTTTGTATGCCCAAATTTCTACCCCATTTTTACTTGCCCTTTTTTGTGCGTTGCAAGCTAAGTTTTTAGCGCACAAAACCTTAATGACTATGAAACCATAGATTCATTTTTATATGACATTTAAAAAATTACTCGTTGCCGTAACGGTTTTATTTTTTGGGGTATTAAGTTCGAAGGCACAAACTACTTTGGCTGGTTGGACGTTTCCGACAACTACTGGAAATGCTCCTGCAACCTTAGCTGCCGAATGTGGAGTGTTTTCTGCCAGTTCAAATTTTTATGCTGATGGGACGAATGGGTCAAGTGATTGGGCTGTTGCTTCAACGCGTCAATATTTTGGGGGAACAATACCACCAGCTTCTTTGTGTGGAGTTACAACAGCAACAGGAGCTTACTCTTTAGTCACTCCTGCAACGCCTTTCAACAATAACTTTTCAGTGGTATATAAACTTTCCACTTCAGGATATCAGGACTTAGTTTTAAATTACAGCACAAGAGGGACGGCATCGGGATATTCTACTCATGTTTGGTCATACAGTACCGATGGGGTTACTTTTACTACACAATCCACCATTACAGGAAGAACAAGCACAACATTTTCTACTCAAACTGTGGATTTTTCTGCCGTTACAGCTTTAAATAATCAAGCTAATGTTTACATAAGGCTTACTGTTTCTGGAGCTACTGGAGCTGGAGGAAACAATCGTTTGGATAACATCAATTTTACTGGTAATGTCTCAGGTCCAGCCGTAACCTTAGCCGATAACGGTACCCAAATCACAGCCAACACGGTAGGCCAAGGCACTACCAATCATATCTTGTCTACGTTTCAAGTTACTGTGGCCAATGCGGCGGCTACTTTAAACGCGGCTTCGTTTACCACTTCGGGCAATTACCAAGCAGCCGATATTGCGGCTTCGGGCTTTACCCTTTGGTACAGTGCTACCAATACTTTTGGTTCGGCTACGGCTTTGAGCACCTTGAGTTCGGCAGCAGCCGGCAGTGGTGAAACGCTTAATTTTACCGGTTTAACACAATCCATTCCGGTAGGCGTGGGCTATTTTTGGGTAACGGCCAATGTGGCTTCGGGTGCTACCATCAACAATACCATCAACCTCAATGCTATTGCCAATACCAACCTGACTTTTGCTTCGGGTACCAAATCGGGTAGCGCTACTGCAGGCGGTGCTCAAACCATTACCGCACCGGTTAAAATTACTACCCAAAACGGGCCTTGGTATGTAGGCACTACTTGGGTGGGCGGTGTAGTACCAACCAGTTCTGATAATGTAATTGTGGCGCACTTGGTAACCAATACCACCAGCGGGGCCAATATTACCCGTAATGCCGGAACTACTACTGTGATTAATGTTGGCGCCGGCTTATCTACCGGAGGCTTTACTTATACCAACAACGGAAGCACTACCGTGAACGGAACTTTTACCATCCAAAACGGAGGGTATGCCGCCGGAAACGATTTTGTTTATGGCGGAGCAAGTACTTTGGTTATGAATCATGCCAACAGTACTTACTACGATCTTAATGCCGGACAAGCTTTTTGGCCGGTAACCAATCCGCCGTTTAACGTTACCATTTCGGCCAACTCTCCAACCCGTTTGAATGAATTGGTTGGACCGGTAGCCGGAACCTTAATCTTGAGCAACGGCTTGGACATTGCCGTAGCCAACGCGCTTACGGTAAACGGAACTTTAAGAATCAACGCCAATGGTTTTGTAAATACCAATTCACCTATTTACGGAGCCGCTTCTACTTTGCAATACAGCACCGGCGGTGTGTATGGTCGAGGATTTGAATGGCGCGCCTTAGGCGTAGGAACCATCGGAGTAACACCGGGTTATCCTAACAATGTAACCATTTCCACAGCCAATACCGTTTTGGATTATATCAACGGAGCAGCCTCTGGAGCAGTAGGTGTTAAAGCCATCGCAGGGTCGTTAACTATTGGTTCGGCTACTGCAGCTTTACACATGAACTATGGTAGTGTTTCTGCCGGAGGGTCTTTAATTGTAGGCGGAAACGTGTCGGTTACCGGAACATTGTCTTTAGGACAAGCGGCCGGAGACGACCTTAGAGTGGGCGGAAACTTAACCGTTACCGGCACCTTTAACGGCAACGACAGGGCGGTTTATTTTACCAATAACGCAGCGACCCAAGTGGTATCAACTTCATTAAATCCGCTTACCCTGCCGTATGTAGTTTTTGCCCCGGCTTCGGGAAGCACTACCGTACAGCTAACCGGTACCGGAACTTTTGCCATATCTGCACCACTTGGGGGTAATGCCATCAGCTACAGCAGTGCCGCCGATAATTTCGACTTGAATAACGAATCGCTTACCATAGGAACAGCCGGCGTGGCCAATACCATCACAGGCGGCGGTAGTTTTGAGGGAAGCACCACGTCTAACCTTACTTTACAAGGAACAGGCAACATCGGAACGATAAGATTTATCAACGACTTGAATTTGGCCACCTTTACCCTAAACCGTACTTCGGGAGCTATTGGTTGTGTGATGGGGTCGGCCTTAACCATCAATACCGGCTTAACACTTACTTCGGGTATAGTTGATTTGGATGCACAAACCATGACCTTGGAAACTACGGCAGTGATAAACTCGGCTTCGGCTTCCAATTATGTCATTGCCGACAATGCCTTTGGTGGTGTGTTACGCAAGCGATATACAGCCGCTACTTCATTCACTTTCCCGATTGGAGATAAAACCGGCACTATGGAATACTCGCCGGCTACCATGAACTTTACTGCCGGTACTTTTACCACGGCTTATATGGGTGCTTCGGTAAACGACAGCAAACACCCGAATATGACGGCTTCTACCCATTTCATTTCCCGCTATTGGGTAATGTCGAGAACCGGAACCTTCAATACACCAACTTATACTTTCACCGGAACTTATTTGCCTGCGGATATTAACGGAACCGAAACTTCTTCCTTGTCGCAACAATGGGACGGCACAGCTTGGTCAACCACCGGAACTGCGCCTTTGAGCGCCAATACGCTTTCGCTTTCGGGCTTAACCGTGTTGCCAACTACCAACCACTGCACCGGAGGTTTGCGCGATGCCGACATCAACATCAGACAAGGTGCTACCAATTATTTAACCGGAAGCACTTACACCTTTGCCAGTACACCGGCCGGAAATTTTGTTGATGTAGTATTCACCTTAGAAAATTTAGGAAACCAAAACTTGTTGTTGTACAACAATACCTTCACCGGTAATCCGCCTTACAGTTTGCAAACCACTATGGGTTATACGCTAACAGTGGTTAATGCTACGCCAACCACTTTTACCATTCGTTTTGCACCAACTGCCACAGGTACCTTTACCGGAAGCATTACTTTCTTGAGCAATGATCCCGACGAGGCGAGTTATGTGTTGAACTTTAGCGGTGTGGGTACCGGAACAGCCGAATCAGATATTATTAATGTGGTAGCTTCAGAGCCGGCCATCATTTCTTCTACAGTAAACGGAACCATCACCACGGTTACCGATGGGGTTCAGGCTTGGCAGTTTAGAGTAAGAGACGGAGGAGCCGATTTGTTGGATACCGACAACTTACCAACTATTTTAACCGATTTAATTATCACCCAATCAATAAATAATGCGGTTGGCACTTGGTCCGACGGCATTCAATCGGCGGCCTTGTTCGACGGGGCTACTTTGGTTGGTACGGGAACAGTTACCGCCACGCAAATCCAGTTTACCGGAATGAACGTTTCGGTGGCCGACGGTACTGAAAAAACCCTTTCTTTGCGATTAACCTTGAAATGTCCGTTAGGTCCGGACGCTTTCGATAGTGAAGATTTTGGTTTGGCTATTGTAAACAATGCAACCAATATAGTGTTTAGCGCAGCAGGTTCGGGCAGATTGGCAACAGCCTACACACGACTCACTCCTAATACTACAAACGTGATTAATGTAGTAGCGACCAAATTGTTGTTTACTACACAACCTATTACTACCGGAGTGAACAGTGCCATGACCAATGTGGTGGTAACCGCTACGGATAATTGCGGGAACAAAGACATTAATTTTACCGGAAATGTTAGCTTAACCAGTACCGGAACCATGACCGGTGCACCAATAACGGTAGCAGCGGTTGCCGGGGAAGCTACATTTGCCGGCATCATCCATACGGTGGTTGGAACCGATTTTACCATGGGCGCTACGGCTACCGGATTAACCGGTGCCGGAAGTACCTTATTCGATATTTCTGTTGTAACCGTTTTAAATCCGGGAGATTTGGCTGTGTTGGCTATTAATACTAACACCGGTGCGCCATCGGGGTGTGACTTGTTGAGCTTTGTGTGTTTCCGCGATTTGTTGCCGGGGACTACTTTGTACATTACCGACAATGGTTATGAAAGACAAAATGCAGGATTATGGGGTGGCACCGAAGGGGTAATTGTACTAACCAGAACAGGGAGTACTTTGCCAAAAGGAACCATCATCACCATAGAAACCACTACGGCTAACGTAACTTCAGGAACCCATTATAACGTGTATACTTGCGGATCCATTGATGCCAACTGGACCAAATCGGCTATTGGCGGTTCGGGATTCAATTTGAATTCAGATGATGATATGTGGTTTATGCAAGGCGGTGTTTGGACCAACGATACCGGACATGCTTCTACTTATACTGGAAACGTATTGTATGGTTGGACCGAGAGTGGTTGGGATGCCGCACCGGGAGGACCAACAGGCGATACCAAATGGTCAACGCTTTACCCTTTGATGGAATGTTTCAGTACCGTGGCTCCGGTAGGAGACGGATTTGTAAAATATGACGATCCGTTAGATCCTGATTTTTCAACATTGACCAACGGTAAATTTGATTGGATTGCTTCTATTAACAACCAAGCCAACTGGGATTCGTATGCCGATACTACTGCTTTTGATGCCGGAGGATACAATTACAAAGGAAGCTGTACCTTAGTGTATATTGATACTGATATTTATGTAAACGGAAGATGGAGCGGACGCAAAGACACCAACTGGTTCAATTGTGAAAACTGGGATACTTTAATTGTGCCGACAGCCACTGTTGATGTAGTAATTCCGGATACCACACACAATCGTATAGCTGTGGTTGATGCCACTGCACCTTTTGCGAGTTACCAAAACTTTATTGCCAAAGCCAAAAACTTAACCATCAGCGGCGAAGGATTAGAAGTTTCAGGAAACAGTAACAATAAATTAGAAATCCATGGTAATTTAACTATAGCCAATACGGTTGTTGATGGTGCTTTAGACATGAACGATGGGAACAATGCCACCGCCGACGGTCAAATTTATTTGTACGGCAATTGGACAAACAACAAAAACAACAACGCTTTCGATGAAGGAAACGGGACTGTTCATTTTGTTGGGGCGCCAACGCCGCAAATCATCAATGCTGTTACACCATTGGGAACGGAAGTGTTTTACAATGTGCTCATGGACAACGATTTCACTACTTCAGTTTCCAATGATTTAGTGGCTTCGGGCGATTTGACTTTGGCAACCGGAAGAACCTTAACAGCTTCGGTAGGCGATTACATTCGCGTAAACAATCGTTTAACCAACAATGGTAATATTTTAATAGACGATGATGCTCAGTTAATTCAGGTAAATGATACCGATACTAATGCCGGAGATTACACCAGCACTACAACTAAATTCCAAGTCAGAAGAGGTTTCACGGCCAAACATGTCGATTATGTATATTGGAGTTCACCTATTGAAAACTACAATGTAACTGGTTTGCCAAGCGGTTACCGTTACCATTGGAATCCTACTTTGGTGAATACTAACGGAACCATGGGGAATTGGCAAGCGGCCAGTGGTATTATGCAAAAAGGGAAAGGCTATATAGCCCGAACTTTTAATGGTTCGGCCACGCCAATCACAGCCACACACACTTTCCGTCAAGGAAAACCTCATAACGGTTTATTTACCATTCAAATTAAGCGTGGTACCTATAACGGTGCCGATTATGATGCCGATCCGGTAAATACTACCAATGCCTTAACAACCAAATACGACGATAATTGGAATTTGGTTGGAAATCCGTATCCTTCGGCTATAGATGCTGATAAGTTTATGGCGCTCAATGCTGCTAAAATTGAACCGGCCATTTGGATTTGGCGACACGGTTTAGGATTATCCAATACGTCTAATCCATACTACAATAATTTCGGATACAGCTATTTGCCCGATTATTTAATGTACAACAGTTTGGGTTCGACGGAGCCGAGTTTTAGTGGGAAAATTGCCTCCGGACAAGGATTTATGGTGAATATGCTACACAGTGCAGGAACTTTATTTTCAACCGGTCCTGATACTTATGCAGACAATCTAACCTTTAACAACAGTTTGCGTTTAGGAACTAATGACGCCGTTTATGACAATTCTGTTTTCTTCAGAAATGCCAATACTCAGTTGAGTCCGACGGCCGGATTGCCTACAGAAGAGAAAAACAGAATTTGGTTAGACATCATCAACACAGCCGACGGGCAGGTAGATACAACTTTGTTGGGATATTCTACCAATTCTACTTTGGCCTATGACAGTGCGTACGACTGTTTCTTTGCCCCAAGAGGGAAAGTGAGTTTGTACTCATTAATAGACCAGAAACCGTTCATTATTCAAGGACGACCTTTGCCGTTTGACATTAACGATCAAGTACCGATGGGAATCAACATTGTATCTAACGGAAGCCATACGATAGCCATTAAAAAGACAGACGGAATTTTTGTGGACGACATCAACATTTACTTGCAAGATTTAGAGTTGAATGTGATTCACGATTTGAAACAATCGCCTTATGCTTTCAATGCCAATAAAGGAATCATCAATAACCGTTTTGTAATCAGATACACCAACAGTACGTTAAGTAATGGCGATTTTGAAGCTGTGGCCAATACTGTCGTTGTTTCAGGAAGCCATGGTGTAGTTTCGGTATCTTCACAACGAGAAAATATTAAGGAGGTTGTGATTTATGATGTTTTAGGTAGAGAATTGTTGTTGGCTAAAGCGGTAAATAATCTTACTTTCTCCAGAAGTAATATTACACAAAGCAACCAAGCTCTAATTGTGAAAGTTACCTTGGAAAGCGGAGACGTAGTTACCAAGAAAGTGATATTATAGTAAATTACTGTTATTAAACGAGTAAAACAATAAATTTACAGATAAAAATTGTTGTAATAAGTTGAAAATGTTTATTTTGTGAATCTATTTAAAGCGATACAACTAACGAATGAGTACAACAATACGGATTTCAAAGAATGGCCAAGCAAGAGTTTTTCTGTTCTTGTTGTTGATTTTACCGGTATTCATTTTTGGACAAGTCTCCATCACTAATGCTGCACCTTCTGTTTTACTCAATTTTTCCAATACCATGCCCACAACTGCCGGAACTAATCCAAGTACGGCTTATACCGGAGCAGGTTTTTCTCCCAATCCTACAGTAGCAGGAAGACTGAATTCAAATGCTTGGGACATCAAAGGTTTCAGTTTTGGAACTTTAGGATTTGGAGGCACTCAAACAGTAGATGCTTTTGGTAGGGGTTCGGTTACCGGTGCGGTTGTTAGTCACGGAATTTATGCATTTACCGAGTTGCCGGGTTCTGTAGCCAATCCCGCATTAATGGTTCAACCTTCAGGAACGGAGTTTTCTCCCGGTTCTATTACCCTCAGAATAAAAAACAATGGCTCCAGTAGTATCACCCAACTTCAGGTAGATTATAACTTGTTTGTTCGCAATGACGGAAACAAATCGAGTACTTTTAATTTTTCACATTCTGCGGATAACATCGTTTTTCAAGACGAAGCACTCTTGGACTATGCTTCTCCGGAGACGGCTGATGCCTTGGAATGGGTTAGTATAGGATTGTCGCCTTCACGCTCAATTATTATCACAGGGTTGAATATTCCGCCGGGAGCATTGTATTACTTAAGATGGAGTAGTGAGGAAATAAGTGGTACAGGCAGCAGCGATGAGTTTGGTTTGGATGATATCAGAGTAATAGGAACTTATGGAACACCGGCTCCTGAGATTAATGTGACTTGTTTTGCTACAACCATTCTTCACAACGATACCACACCGAGTATAGTGGACGGAACTCAGTTCTCGAGTGCAGCTTCACCAACGTCAACTTTAAATACTACTGTTTCACGAACTTTTGAAATTCAAAATTTAGGAGGCGCTACTTTAACCACCGGTACGGTTACCATTACAGGTTTGCATCCGGGAGATTTTACCATTTTACCGGCAGGAACAGATCCGGCCGGAGCCATAGATCCGGTTTCAGGGGGTATTATAAGTTTCAAACAACTCACAATAGTTTTTGATCCGAGCGCAGCCGGACTCAGGAGAGCTATAGTAAATATAGTTAGCGACGATGCTAATGAAAACCCTTATGTTTTCCACATACAAGGATATGGTTTTGATCCGGTACCCGAGATTGACATGGTAGGGCATACCGGAGGAACAGGAACCATTATTGATGGTAGTTTGATACCGTCTTTAGGGAATAATACTTTGTTTGATCCACAAACCATTGGGGTTACCACACAAACCAAGGACTTCAGAATCAGAAATACAGGAACCTTTACCTTGCAGTTAACCGACCCGAGTCCGTATGTAACCATTAGCGGTGCCAATCCCGGGGATTTTACTTTGGTTACTACACCTACTTCAGGGTTGATTATTCCGGGTTCTTTCAGGACTTTCTCGATTAATTTTAACCCAACAGCTCCCGGAATCAGGACGGCTATAGTATCTATTGCTAATAACGATAGTAATGAAAACCCTTATAACTTTTTGATTCAAGGTACCGGAATTACGCCTGAAGCCGATATATTCGGTAACGGACAGCCTATTGCCAGTGGCAGTACTATACCGACTTTTGTGAACGATACGTTTTTTGATTATATCAATGTAGCTTCAGGGACAATAGACAGGGTATTTACCATACAAAACAGCGGGACAGCAGTTCTGAATATCGGAGCCATAACCATTTCGGGTGCAGCAGCTTCCGATTATACCGTTATCTCATTGCCTACAAGTCCATTAGCTGTTGGAGATGTGACTACATTTGCCATCAGATTTGACCCTTCGGCTATTGGAATAAGAAATGCAATGGTAAGCATTGTAAACAATGACCTTAATGAAAACCCCTATACTTTTGCCATCAGCGGTTATGGTTTGAATTATACCGGTTGTGATTTTGGAGCGAGAGAAACCATTGCCATACAAGATTTTGAAACCACACCGGCAACACCTACCTGGGGATATACTTTAACAGGTGCTTCAGCCTCATTAACTACCGGAGTTGGTTTTGCTGTATCCGGTGATAGTGGTTTAACCAATCGTTTTTTAGGCGCTTCTGCGTTACAAACTGCCGGAGGAACAGGAGTTCTGACCATGTCTAATATCAACACTACAACCTTTAGTGATGTGGAATTGAATATCAGATTGGCAGCTTTTTCTTCAGTGGTTTCTAACGGAATGGACAATACCGATAGAGTGGTGGTTGCCGTAAGCACTAACAATGGCGCTACTTGGTCAAATGAAGTTCAGGTACAAGGATTAACCAATTCGGTTTGGGATTATACTGCCGGTATCGGAACAGCTAGTAAAAATTATACCGGTTTTAATGCCGCTACTATATTCGCCCCTACTTTAGCACCGTCAACTATCAATTACCAAACAACTGAAGGTTATAGCACTATAGTATTGTCCAATCTTCCTAAAGTGGCAAACTTATCAGTAAGAATTACATTGGTAACCAATTCAGCTCAAGAGATTTGGACGGTAGATAACGTAACCTTATTTGGCAGAAAGGAGTTAACCTCAACTTGGGATGGTACATCATGGAGCAATGGTCAGCCTACTTCCGGAATAAAAGCGATTTTAGATGCCGATTACAATACCGGAACGCACGGAAATTTATTGGGGTGTAAATGCCAAATCAACTCGGGAAAAACTTTAACCATTGATCCTGCTACTTACGCCATCATTGAGAGTGATTTAGAAAGTAGTGGTACTATTTTAATTGAAAGTTCAGGTAGTTTGGTACAACGAAATGACTTTGCGGTAAATTCGGGTAACCTAACCGTAAGAAGAACAACCTCACCGATGAAACTCTATGACTATACTTATTGGTCTTCACCGGTGGGCGGGCAAACCCTAACCGGTTTGTCACCTCAAACCTCACCGGATCGTTTTTATGCCTTTAACCCAACCACCGGGAATTGGCAATATACTATAGGGTCTACTGTAATGTCTCCGGGGAAAGGATACATCATTCGTTCACCGGAATCATTCACGGCTACCCCAACTACTTATGATGGTCAGTTTTACGGAAGCAACAATAATGGATTTATCCAAACACCTATTGCGGTAGGAACCAGTACCTGGAACTTGATTGGGAATCCGTATGCTTCAGCTATAGATGCAGATTTGTTTTTGAGCTTTTCTTCAAACGTAGGTTTGATTGGTGGGACAATTTATTTGTGGACTCATAATACGGCTTTTGCCAACAACGTATATGCTGCCAATGATTATGCAGTTTATAATTTATTAGGCGGAATAGGAACAGCGGCAGCTAACATTGGGGTTAATAATACGGTCCCTTCCGGAAAAATAGCTTCCGGACAAGGTTTCTTTGTACAAGGCTTGGCCAACGGAAATGCCACGTTCAACAACACTATGAGGGTAGCAGGAAACAATGAAGAGTTTTTCCGAAACCAAAATGCGGTTGAGTCGGGGAGTGGCTTGGAACGCAGTCGTGTTTGGCTTAATCTGACCAATACACAAGGAGCATTCAAGCAAACTTTGATTGGGTATATTCAAAATGCTACCAATGAAATCGACAGAGATTTTGACGGGACTACTTTGAATGCAGGAAATGTCATCAACTTCTATTCGCTTTGTCAAAACCAATCTTTAGCCATACAAGGAAGGGCTTTACCGTTTGACGAAAATGACAGCATTCCTTTAGGGTATACCTCAAATTTGGCAGGACAATTTACCATCAGTTTAGAAAATTTCGACGGTATATTTGCCAATATGCAAGGGGTTTATTTAGAAGATACCTTGCTCAACACCATACAAAATTTAAAAACGGCGTCTTATACCTTTACAACACAAACCGGTACTTTTAATACCCGATTCATATTGCGTTTCACCAACCAAACATTAGGGAATTCCGATTTTTCCGAGGGTGTTGATTGGGTGATGTCTTCACAAAACCAACAGCTGACTTTGTTCAGCGCTCGCGAAAATATAGTTTCGGTAACGGTATACGACCTGTTAGGCAGAAGCTTATTATCTGTTAAAGATATTCATCGAACTACTTATCAAACAGCACCTATTCGTAGCCAACAAACGTTAATTGTTAAGGTTACTTTTGAAAATGGTGTCACTGAATCCAGAAAGGTTATAGTACAATAAAAAGCAGCTTTAGGCTGCTTTTTTTATGTTTCTGTTGGTGTTAATAATGGCTTGTTCGTTTTTGTAATCAATCCATTTTTGTCCTTTCCATCGGCGCATCAGATTGTCAAAATGACGCATGATGAATACGTTATAAGCGGCTTTAGACAAATTGCCTAAACTTCGAGGGAATGCTCTTAAACTCATGGAAAATCCCGGAGTGACATATTTCATATAATGCCAATAACCCTCAGGCATATAAAGCATTTCACCATGTTTCAAATCGGTGACCAAGCCATGCGCTTTTTGCAGTGCCGGCCATTGGTTAAAATCAGGATTGTCAAAATCGATATCTTCTCTTGAAATCAGGGCATGTGGTACTTTATACAAATAAGGCGTTTGATCGGGAGCAAAAAGAATACAACGCTTTTTACCATGAAAATGAAAGTGTAAAATATTGGAATAGTCTATATCGAAGTGCATAAACACTTTAGAGTTTTCTCCGCCAAAAAAGAGCATCGGTAGTTGTTTGACCAATCGTAAACCTATATCAGGCCACTTGAAATCGTTTTTTAAGACAGGCACTTCTTTCATTAAATTGTACAAGAAAATACGATAATTGGTCGGTTTGGCATTCAACAAGTCGATGTAATCACTCATTTTCATTTGGGCGTGGGCTTCGTTGAAACCGTCTTTGTGAGAAACCGGGCGGTCATCATAAAGCGGAACGGTCTTCTCTCCGGCTACATTTTTAATGTATTCCAAATTCCATTTTTCATAGGCCGGCCAATCAGCAGTTAGCTGTTCGACCACTACCGGTTTTTGTTTTTTTACATACAAGTTGTAAAAATCCTCTTTTGAAATCGTTTTTACGCGTTCAATTTCTGTAAGTGTTAAAGACATAGACTGTTCAAGTAAAAGATAAAAAAAACTCCCGGCTAAAAATACCGAGAGCAAAGTTATGAAAAGGTTTATAAAATATAAATCTTTAGGATTATGTTAACTTATTTTCCTTTAGTTGAAGCCTCTAAGTTGCGTTCGATTACGTGGCCCGGACGCGACCATTTTGGTTTTTCTCCCAAAGGTTTGTATTGAGAATCTTCGGCTTCTACTGTTTTAGGTTGCATGATTTTGATGAAGGGTTTTTGAGGTTGTAATCCTAACATTTCAAACATTTTCATGTCTTCATTTACATCCGGATTTGGAGTGGTTAATAATTTGTCTCCGGCAAAAATAGAATTTGCTCCGGCAAAGAAACACATCGCTTGACCTTCGCGAGACATTTCAGTTCTTCCGGCAGACAAACGCACTTGGGTTTCCGGCATTACTATACGGGTAGTGGCTACCATACGAATCATTTCCCAAATTTCAACCGGTTTTTCGTTTTCCATTGGGGTACCTTCAACCGCGACTAAAGCATTAATCGGCACCGACTCCGGTTGTGGGTTTAAAGTAGACAGGGCTACTAACATTCCGGCTCTGTCTTCTATACTTTCTCCCATTCCGATGATGCCGCCGCTACAAACGGTAACATTGGTTTTACGAACATTTTCTATGGTTTGCAAACGGTCTTCAAAACCGCGGGTTGAAATCACTTCTTTATAATAATCTTCAGAGGTGTCTAAGTTGTGGTTGTAGGCATACAAGCCGGCTTCTGCCAAACGCTTGGCTTGGTTTTCGGTTAGCATTCCCAAGGTACAACATACTTCCATATCGAGTTTGTTGATGGTTCTAACCATTTCTAAAACCTGATCAAATTCTTCGCCATCTTTTACGTTACGCCAAGCTGCGCCCATACAAACCCTGGAAGAACCATTGGATTTGGCTCTTAAAGCTTGTGCTTTAACTTGGCTTACCGTCATCAAATCGTTACCTTCAATATTGGTATGGTAACGCGCTGCTTGAGGACAATAACCACAATCTTCAGGGCAACCACCGGTTTTGATGGAAAGTAAAGTGGAAACTTGTACCACATTTGGGTCGTGATGTTCTCTGTGGACAGAGGCAGCTTCGTAAAGCAAATCCATCAAAGGTTTATTGTATATAGCGATAATTTCTTCTTTAGTCCAATTGTGTTTGGTAATACTCATAGGTGCTAATTTATATTGCACCAAAAGTAGGCAATTTGTCTTTAAGTTACAATTTTGCTTCCAACAAAAGGACGGAATTAATTTGGCTAACTGTATGGAACCTTCTTGGTTTTGATTGGTCAACAAGAGTCCCGAAAAGCAACAATAATTTTAGGGTTATTTTATGGATTCCAAGAAAGAAATGGTGTCACTTTTGTCTTTGAGTAACTGAGATTTCAAAGCGTCGAGCGATGGGAATTTTTGCTCGTTTCTTAAGCGTTTTAAAAGGGAAACACTGAGGATTTGACCGTAAAGCTCTTGATGGAAATCCAACAAATGAACTTCAATAGTTTGGGTTGTGCCGTCTACGGTTGGTCGGTTGCCGATGTTCATCATGCCGAAAACCGTTTGACCCTGAATGTCAGTTTGTACCACATAAACCCCGTTTTGCGGAATAAGTTTATAGTCTTCTTTGATTAAAAGGTTGGCTGTCGGGTAGCCTATGGTTCTACCCAATTGTTGACCTTTGACCACTTCACCGGTTAGAGAATAAGCATAGCCTAAGAAGTTGTTGGCCAGTGTAATGTTGCCTTCATTGAGCGCCGTTCTGATTTTGGTGGAACTGATAGAAACATCGTTGAGTTCTTCTGCTGAAATTTGAGCCACTTCAAAGCCGTAAGTTTCCCCAAAGGCAATCAGGTCGTTAATGTCGGCCGTTCTGTTTCTCCCAAAACGGTGATCATAGCCTATAATGATTTTTTTCAACTGAAAAGTATCCACCAAAACTTCTTTAACAAATTCCTCAGCAGTCATTCGGGAAAAGGTTTTGTCAAAGGGATGAATCACCAAATGATCAACGCCCAAGCGCTCCAAAAGCTTGGTTTTTTCTTCAATGGTATTGAGCTGTTTCATCTCGGTTCCTTCCTGCAAAACCATTCTGGGATGCGGAAAAAAAGTCAACACCAAACTATCACATTGATTTTCTATGGCTGCAGCAGTGATTTGGGCTATTATTTTTTGATGCCCCAAATGCACACCATCAAACGTACCTATGGTAACTATGGTAGGTTTTTCGGCTCTAAAAGATGGTATGGAGTGGATTATTTTCAACTGTACATTAAAGATATTGGCGCAAAAATAAGTTTTACAAACCAATTATGATAATTTTCTCGTAGATAATAGTAGTAAATGAAGAACTACAATTATTAAGTCAATTTATGATGAGTTTGTTAAAAATGGGAGTTAAAAGACGCAAAATCGTCACTAATCTTTGTAAATTGTTGAAAGATAACTATATTTGGCAACGTTTTATTTAACCAATCCACAATGAAAAGAATTTTACTTTTGGTAATTTTTATCGCCTCAATTTCAGGGGTTTCCGCTCAAAGAAACAATCCTTGGCAAGTATTGAGCAGTGATAAAGTAATTACCGCAGAAAAAATCAGAGAAACTACTTACTCTGCTAATCAGAAATTGTTGCTATTTAATGCTGAACAATTCAAACAAACATTAGCCAATGTTGCTGAAAGAGCTTCAGGACAAGCCGGTGTTGAAATCCAATTGCCAAATACTCAAGGAAAGTTTGAGTCTTTCTTGATTTGGGAATCTTCTAACTTTGCTCCTGAATTACAAGCTCAGTTTCCTGAAATCAGAGCTTATGTTGGAAAAGGAGTTACTGATCCAACAGCATTACTGAACTTAAGTTTCTCTCCGCAAGGAATTCAAACTATGGTTTTCAGAGCCGACAATGGGTCTGAGTTTATTGAGCCTTTTACCAAAGACCGTTCGGTTTATGTGGTTTTCGACTCAAAAACCAGAACTAAATCGTCTTTGCCTTTTGTTTGTTCAACAGAAGATGTGGCTATGGCTAACGGATTGCGTCAAGGAATCAACAACCAAGTACAATCTAACGACCAAGTGTACAGAACCATGCGTTTGGCTTTGTCTTGTACCGGTGAATACGGAACTTATCACGGAGGTGCTGCCGGAGCTTTAGCAGCTATGAATGCTACTATGACCCGTTGTAATGGTGTTTTCGAAAGAGATTTAGCCGTTAAATTAATTATTATTGCTAATAATAACTTGGTGGTTTATACTAACCCAAATACAGATCCTTACTCTCCGGCTTCAGGAATGAACAACTGGAATGCTGAAGTACAAAGCACTCTAACCAGTGTAATCGGAGAAGCCAATTATGACATTGGACATTTATTTGGTGCCACAGGAGGTGGAGGAAGTGCCGGTTGTATTGGTTGTGTATGTGTGAACGGTCAAAAAGGTAGCGGAATTACTTCTCCTGCTGACGGTGTTCCAATGGGAGATACTTTTGATATTGATTATGTAGCTCACGAAATGGGTCACCAAATGGGAGCCAATCATACTTTTACCCACACTACCGAAAACAACGCTGTAAATGTAGAGCCGGGTAGTGGATCAACCATTATGGCTTATGCCGGAATTGGTGGTGGTGGTACTGATATGCAAAGCAATTCAGATGACTACTTTACCTATAGAAGTATTTTACAAATTCAAACCAATTTGACAGGTAAAACTTGTCCGGTATCTACCAGTATTGTAGCCACTAATCCAAGACCAACAGTGTCTGCCGGAGCCAGTTACACTATTCCGGTAAGTACAGCTTTCAAATTAACCGGTACGGCATCGGATACAGCCGGACAAAATCTAACCTATTGTTGGGAACAAAATAATGACGCTACCACTGTAGGAGGTACTTCAACTTTCCCTTCACCAACCAAAACAGACGGACCAAACTGGAGATCAAGAGTACCGAGTGCTTCACCGGTACGTTTTATGCCTCCGTTTCAAAATGTATTGAATGGTCAATTGGTAAATACTTGGGAAACTGTTTCTTCTGTTGCCAGAACTTTGACTTTCACCCTTACCGTAAGAGATAATGTATTAGGTGGCGGTCAAACCAATACCGGAGTTATGGCGGTAACTGTTGTTGACGGCGGTGGCGCTTTTGCTATTACTAATCCGAGTGTAGAGAATGTTTCTTGGGCTCCGGGATCAACACAAACCGTTACATGGAATGTTGCCGGTACTACAGCCAACGGCATTAATACTGCTAACGTGAATATTTTGTTTTCTACTAATGGCGGAACTACTTTTACTACTTTAGTTTCAAACACACCTAACGACGGTTCTCAAGCAATTACTTTGCCTTCTACGCCGGCGCCAAACTGTAGATTGATGATTGAAGCAGCAGGGAATATTTTCTACGCAGTTTCCAAAAATATTGCTTTAGGGTATACTTTTACATCAACTTGTAATACTTATTCTAATAACACTGCTCTATCTATTCCTGATGGAACAGGTGCTAATCTTCCGGGAGCTACCGTACAAAAAACAATTAATGTACCGGCTACAGGAACCATCTCTGATGTGAATGTTACTTTGGCAGGAACGCACACTTATTTCTGGGATTTGATTGTAGCGATGAATCATCCTGACGGAACGCAAGTGCCTTTATTGAACAGAAACTGTAATCAAGTTACCACCGGATTCAACGTTTTATTTAACGATGCTTCTCCGGCCATTGTTTGTGCAGCTAACTTAACAGGAACATTTGCTCCTGCTTCAGCCTTGTCAGCTTACAACGGAAAACCAATGAACGGTACTTGGTCATTATTAGCTAATGACAACTATAATGGGGATACAGGTTCTATAGGAAACTGGTCAATCGAGATTTGTTCGACTACTGCAACGTTGAGTACTCCAGAGAATGCTTTAACAGATTTCAGAATCTTCCCTAACCCGAACAACGGTAACTTTACCTTGCAGTTTTCTAACGCAGCTGCTTCTGATATTGAAGTATCTGTTTTTGATATGAGAGGAAGAAAAATATTTGAAAACAGCTACAGCAATGAAGGGGCTTTCAATGAGAACATACAATTAAGCAACGCACAAACCGGAATCTATTTGGTTTCTGTTTCCGACGGGGTAAACAAAATTGTTAAGCGAATTGCCGTAGAGTAAACTACGCTAAACTCATAAAAAAAGGGAGCCTAATCAGGTTCCCTTTTTTATTTTCCGTTAAAACTATTCATGGTGTTGTTTAAGCCGGCTAAAGCAAATGATTCTATGATTTGCTTGGCTACTTCGTAGCGCTCCGGTAGTTTGGCTTTTTCTTCTTCATTCCATTCGCCCAACACATAGTCTACTTGTTGGCCTTTTTTAAACTGGTCGCTGATGCCGAAACGAAAGCGCGGATATTCGGTAGTGTTCAGCAGCAATTGGATGTTTTTTAATCCATTATGACCGCCATCGCTGCCTTTGCCTTTGATGCGGATTGTGCCGAAAGGCAGGTTTAAGTCGTCAGTAATTACCAATACATTTTCTTTAGGAATGTTTTCTTTCTCCATCCAATAATGCACGGCTTTCCCGCTGAGGTTCATATAAGTATTAGGCTTAAGTAAAATCAGTTTTCTGCCTTTAACGCTGTACTCGGCTATAGCACCCAATTTGGCGGTTTCAAATGACAAGCCTTGCTGTTGGGCTACAAAGTCTACAATTTTAAAACCAATATTGTGACGGGTATTTACATATTCAGCCCCGATATTTCCTAAACCAACGATAAGGTATTTTTTCATATTTGTATTGTGCTCCTTGGGTTTACCGGCAAAGAGTTTAGTTAACCATTTCATGGGAGCAAAATTAAACTAATTTATCGCTTTCGTTGCTTGAGTAATGTGAATTTTTTAGCCACGAATTACACTAATTTCCACGAATTTAATTTGTACTAATTTGTGTAATTCGTAGCAAAGAACAGCGATTTTACATGCGCTTCTAAATAAAAAAAGCCCCGTTTTTCAACGAGGCTTTCAATATAACTTGGAAATAAATTATTTTTTCTTTCCTTTTGCCGGAGCTTTGGCTGCTTTGGCTGCTTCTTGAGCGGCTTTCATAGCGGCACGTGAAATCTTCACTTGACAAACCACAGTGTTGTCCGGGTGCATCAATTTGAAGTTGTTAGTCTCCAATTTGGTAACGTACAATTTGTTACCCATTTGCAATTCAGAGATGTTAGCCTCCACAAAATCAGGAAGATTTTTAGGTAAAGCTTTCACTTTTAATCTTCTTTGGTTCAAACGCAAGTCACCTCCTAATAAAACCCCTGGTGAGGTACCTGTAATTTTCACAGGAACTTCCATGATGATTTCTTTGTTGTCATTCAACTGGAAGAAATCAATGTGTAAAATTTTGTCAGTCACCGGGTGGAACTGAATGTCTTGAAGGATAACATTGGTAGTTTTTCCGTTCAAATCAACTACAACAGTGTGTGCGTTTGGAGTGTAAACCAATCCTTTAAATGCTTTGTCTTCTGCTGCAAAATGTACTGGTTGTTCTCCTCCGTAAATAACGCAAGGGACCATTCCAGCATCACGTAAGGCCTTAGTAGCTTTTTTGCCTACGCTTTCTCTTTCTTGTCCTTTAATCGTAATCGATTTCATTGTAAAAATATATAGTTAATAAATAAAAAATTCGTTGTCGGTTATCGGTTGTCAGTTGTCGGACTTTCCGATAATCATTTAGCTTCGCTCCGTTCGCCTTTTGGGCTCGGGTGGGCGTTTCCCTTCGGGTCAGGCTTTCCGCAGTACAAGGTACTTGCTCCAATCCTTAACGCAATCTTCTGATAAACTTCAAAATTATTTATTCGAAGCTTTTTGCCTTTCTCGGCCAACCCGCCGCCTTGCCCCTTCACTAAAACAGTCCACAGGACTGTTTCTTAACGCTCGGTCACATTAAAAATTTTCCACTGATGGAATTGTTGTGTTGCACCATGTGCATTACTTCGGCGAAGAGCGGTGCACAACTCACCACCTTTATTTTGTTCGATTCCTTCTTCAATGGAATAGAATCGGTGACAATCAATTCTGATAACTTAGAGTTCTCAATTTTTTCATACGCTTCTCCTGAAAGTATAGCGTGGGTACAAATCGCTCTAACACTCAAAGCGCCTTTTTCTATCATCAAATCGGCTGCTTTGGCTAAGGTGCCTCCGGTGTCGATCATGTCGTCTACCAAAATCACATTTCTGCCTTTGACCTCTCCAATCAACTCCATGGTGTCAATTACATTAGCCGCTTTGCGTTGCTTGTAACAAATCACCACATCCGATTCTAAGAATTTAGAATAGGCATAGGCTCTTTTAGAACCGCCCATGTCGGGTGAAGCAATTGTTAGGTTGTCCAACTGCAAGCTTTTTACATACGGTAAAAAGATAGTCGAAGCAAACAAATGATCTACCGGTTTTTCAAAGAAACCTTGAATTTGATCAGCATGTAAATCCATCGTCATGATGCGGGTAGCACCGGCAGTTTCCAATAACTTGGCCACTAACTTGGCGCCAATCGGCACACGAGGTTTGTCTTTACGGTCTTGTCTGGCCCATCCAAAGTACGGAATTACCGGAGTAATGTGTCGGGCTGAAGCGCGCTTAGCGGCATCAATCATCAACAACAGCTCCATTAAATTGTCGGCACTCGGAAAAGTAGAGCAAACAATAAAAACGCGTAATCCTCTTATGGATTCTTCAAACGAAGGCTGAAACTCGCCATCACTATATTTTGAGAACGTAACTTTACCCAGCGGCACACCATAGTTTTTAGCTATTTGTTCGGCCAAGTAGACGCTTTGGGAACAGGCAAATATCTTTGCTTCGGGTTCTAAATGCGACATTGTAATTTGTTGTTTAGTTCCGATAAGTTACCGCTTTTTTGCTGTGGGCTATCCCAAAAGCCGGTAAGCATAAACCTCTCGGATGTAGTTAGTTAGTTGTGTGTTGCTGTAACGCGGTGCAAATTTAGAAATTAAATCCGAGTCTGAAAGCATTTTTTTGTCTATTTTTTTGAGGATATGTGAAAAAATTATTTACATTTGCACCCACAAAACACCAAAAGTCTATTGCCCGGATGGCGGAATTGGTAGACGCGCACGACTCAAACTCGTGTTCTTAGGAGTGTGGGTTCGATTCCCACTCCGGGTACTAAAAGAAAACCTCTCAATACTTGAGAGGTTTTTTTTATTTTAAAATCCAAGGATTAATTTCGCAATCGAAAAGTAAATCAATATCCCGCAAATGTCATTGCTGGTCGTAATGAATGGCCCGGTGGCTAAAGCCGGATCAATGCCGAATTTGTTGAGTAACAAAGGAATTGAAGTCCCGATTAGGGAGGCAATGATAATTACAGAAACCAAAGCTACTGTAACAATTAGTCCGATAGTGGTTTCTACACCCAATAAAAAGTGACTGCCCAGGAATAAGATGGAGGCCAAGATTACACCGTTCAACAAACTCAACGAAATCTCTTTCAGCAAACGGTTAAAGATAGACCCGCTGATAGATTGATTGGCCAAACCTTGTACAATAATAGCAGAAGATTGTACCCCAACATTTCCGGCCATCGCGGCGATAAGCGGCGTAAAGAAAAATAATTTGTAGTGCTCTTTCATGGCACCTTCAAAAAGCCCTAACATTTCCACCGAAATAAATCCGCCTAAAAGAGCTAAAACCAACCAAGGCAAGCGCGCTTTGGTAAGTTCAATAATGCTGTCATCGGCTTCTACGTCTTGCGAGATACCCGCTGCCAACTGGTAATCTTTATCGGCTTCATCCTTAATTACATCTACGATATCATCAATGGTAATTCTACCCATCAATCGGCCCATTTCATCCACCACAGGTATGGCTTCCAAGTCGTATTTCTGCATGATACGTGCCACATCCGTATTTGGTGTATCAACGCGAACGTAATCCACTTTTTTGATATACACCTGACTAATTGGTGTTTTGGTGGAAGTGGTTAACAAGTCTTTTAAAGACAAACGCCCTTTCAATCGGTTTTCATCGTCCACTACATAAATCGAATGCACTCTGGTAACATTTTCCGCCTGGATGCGCATTTCTTTCACACAAGTCAGTACGTTCCAGTTTTCGTTGACTTTCACCAACTCTTTGCCCATCAAACCTCCGGCAGTATCTTCGTCGTAGCGCAACAAATCAACGATGTCTTTGGCGTGCTCGACGTCTTCTAACTCCGAGATTACTTCTTCTTTTTTACTTTGGGAAAGTTCGGCTATAATGTCGGCGGCGTCATCGGTATCTAACTCATCCAACTCTTCGGCAATTTCTTTAGCCGAGAGACCTTGGAGGATTTTTTCGCGCAAATCGTCTTCCAATTCCGGTAAGATTTCCGCGGTAATTTCGCTGTCTAAAATTTTGAAAATATAGGTAGCCTCTGCGATTTCCAATTCTTCGAAAATCTCAGCAATATCAGCATGATGCAGGTCGTTAAGCAAAGCTTCCAACTCCGAGTCTTTTTGGGAGTGGATGAGTTGCTCAATTTGTGCTAAAAGTTCTTTGCTGATTTTAAACTGCATTGGCTTCTATTTTTTGGGTGAGTTCAATAAATTGCTCAACACTGAGTTGTTCCGGACGGAGGTCAAAGATACTATCTTCTTTTAAATTATCCGCCAAATTAAAGGATTTTAGACTATTTCGAAGTGTTTTTCGACGTTGTTGGAACCCGGTTTTTACCACCGAGAAAAATAACTTTTCACTGCAAGGCAAGGTGAAATCAGCTTTTCGGCGTAAACGCAAAACCCCCGATTTTACTTTTGGCGGCGGATTGAAAACATGTTCGTGTACTGTAAATAAATACTCGGCCTCGTAAAAAGCTTGCACCAAAACGGATAAAATACCGTAAGTTTTGCTGCCTTTCTTTTCACAAATGCGTTCGGCGACTTCCTTTTGAAACATGCCGGTGAATTCGGGTACTTGGTGGCGCAACTCCAAACACTTAAAGACAATTTGCGACGAAATATTATAAGGAAAGTTACCGGTAATGGCGAATGCTTTGCCTTCAAACACTTCGTTGATGTTGTACTTTAAAAAGTCTTTAGAAATAATTTTTCCGTGTAATTTAGGATAGTGAGCATTGAGGTAATCCACCGATTCCGTATCGATTTCGATGACGTAAGTGGTGATAGGTTTCTCTAACAGATACTTGGTCAGCACGCCCATACCCGGACCGATTTCCAATACGTTATCGTAGCCTTTTAACCCTAAGGTATCGGCTATGTCTTTGGCAATGCTTTCATCCGTTAGGAAGTGTTGCCCGAGGTGTTTTTTGGCTTTAACTTGATTCATTTAGAGTGTTAGATTGCAAGATTATTAGACGTTTTAAACTCTTCTCTATGATGTCTAAGCTAGTCTAAGAAGTCTAATTTAGTCTTGTTTTAATGTTCGCTTATCAATTCCAATTCCGTTCTGAATGCCAGCATTTTATCGCCAAATAAACGATGTCCTTCTTCGCGCAAACGGGGCGCATCTTCTTCATAGTAGCGTTTTAAAGTGGCTTTGCTGTCGGTGGTGTACTGAATGGAATAGGTAGTGCCGCCCATTTCTTCTTCTACCAAAACTTTTACCATACGCGCGGCCGAAAATTTTCCGGTGGCTAAGACGTCGTTAATGTGTTTTTCCTGCATCCATTGCATCCATTGGTCGTGCACGCTTTCGTGTATATTGATGGTAACGTTATAGAGTATCATGTGATTATTTGGGAATTAGGATTAAGGAATTAGGATTTAATATTAGTGTTTACTTATTTATAAATTGGTATCACCGCGCAGTTTTCGGTATTTGTTCCTCGAGTCAACAAAATAAATGCTGTCTTCGTGCTTAAAGATGATTTCTTCATATAAAGGCTTGGCTTTTTCGGCATCGTTGAGATTTACATTATAAATCTCAGCCGAGTAGTAGAGTGCTTCATCGCGGTAAATGCAATCTTTGTGGTTGTTTAAGATGTCGGCATAATGGTCCAATGCTTTGGTAAGATCACCCATTTTTTCATAGGTTTTTCCTATGCGAAGTAAGGTCACCGGTTCGATGGTTTCGCCTTTGTGTTCTTTTAAAATGAGTTGGAACTGCGCCAACGCTTCTGTTTTTTTATTTTGATACAACAAAAAGTCGGCTCGAGCTAATTTTTTCAAAGCCACTTGGGTCGAATCTTCTACGGTATTGTCGCTGATGAGTAAAAACAAATCCAAAGCATCGTTGGCAATCAGTTGGGTAGAAGCTGACTTCAGTACTTTCAGTTGGTGCGAAGCCCATTCAAAATCGCCTTTATAGTAGCTCGTTTTGGCGGTTTTGAGTTGCGCTTCCTGTCCGGTAACATCACCGCTCATGTCTTCACTTACTTGTGAATAATAAATTAAGGCTTGGTTGAATTTTTCTTCAAACAACAATATGTCCGCCAACTGCATTTTTAAATCGGCCATTTGGTAGCGATTCACCGGCATTTCCATAGCGTTTTTCAAAATGGTTTTGGCTTTTTCAGGATTGTTCAAGTGGAAAGCGGTAAAATCGGCTTCCAACGCTAACAACTCTAAGGTGTACGGACTCACGCCGAATTCTTTAATTAATTTGTCTAAAGTAGCTGTGATTTCGGGATAATCTTTAGCCGTGGCGCGTTCGATTTTCATGTCCAATAAATAAGAATGCGCTTGAATGAGCAATTCCAAATCGTTGGTATTTTCTAGAACAAAAGTCAAGATTTCCGAAGCCGAATCTTGGTCGTTGTCGCTGATAGCCATTTGAGCCAAATTCACTATGTTGCTGAAAGAATCCGGATTTCTTTTGTAAATCGCTTTTTGTTGGATAAAGGCTTTACCGTATTCTTTTTGTTGGACAAAAAACCAGCTCAAAAAGTCGTTCCAAAATACCTCTTGCGTTTTTTGCGCTCGTAACAACAAGGCTTTTTTTAAACTGTCGTTAAAATTGGCATCGGCGTCTTCGGTCATAAATCGCGACAACTGATTTTGAATGATGGGTAAGTTTTGCGGATTTTGATAGGCTTCCAACAAATAGGTTTCTATCATCAAATCGGGTTCGCCTTTTTGCCCGTAAATCATCGCCATTTGAAAATTGAAACTCAATTTCGGATCGGTTTCCAAAGCTGTTTTGTAAGCCAAAAGCGCATAATCAAACAAAGCCTTTCTTTCAAAAATATAGGCGATACCGTAAGCTTCGGGTGCATTTTTTTTGATTTTGTCTATGGCTTGGTCGTAATATTTGTTGGCCTTTTCTTGGTTTTTTTGCAGTTGGTAGTTATACCCTAATTCAACCAGCAGTGTACTTTGGCGGTATTTGTCTAAGCGGGCTTGCAGGGCTTTTTCGGCTTTGTCAAATTGTTGCAATTGTTGGTAACATTCCACCACTCTTTGGAAGTAGTTTGTGTTGCCTTGCTGGCTTTTGAGCAATTCTTCATAACTCACCAAAGCCTTTTCAAATTCGCCACGGTCGAAGTAATTGTTAGCCAATTGTTCGTTTTGAGCCTCAGCCCAAACCGACAGGAACAACAACAAAACAGTGAGTAATTTTTTCATGACTACAGTAAAACAACAATGTACTAAAGTAACACTTTTTGTGTTCGTTTAGTACATTGTTTAGGTAAGTTTAACGCAATTAGTTAATGATGTCGAAACCGGTGTACGGTCGCAACACTTCCGGAATAACAATGCCTTCCGGAGTTTGGTAATTTTCTATAATGCCGGCCAAAACGCGTGGCAAAGCCAATGAACTTCCGTTTAAGGTATGCGCCAATTGGGTTTTGCCGTCTTTTCCTTTGAAACGCAATTTCAAACGATTGGCTTGGTAGGTTTCAAAGTTAGACACAGAAGAAATTTCCAACCAACGGTCTTGCGCTGTAGAGAACACTTCAAAGTCGTAAGTCATGGCTGAGGCAAATCCCATATCGCCGCCGCACAAACGTAAAATGCGGTACGGTAATTTTAATTCTTGCAATAGGGTTTTTACGTGTTCAACCATGCCGTCTAAGGCTTCATAGGATTTATCAGGATGTTCTATACGAACAATCTCTACTTTGTCAAATTGGTGCAAACGGTTCAAACCACGAACGTGAGCGCCCCAAGAACCGGCTTCTCTGCGGAAACAAGGCGTGTAACCAGTGGCCAAAATCGGCAGGTCTTTTTCTTGTAAAATTACATCGCGGTAAATGTTGGTTACCGGAACTTCGGCCGTTGGAATCAAGTACAAATCGTCTTTGGCATCGTGGTACATTTGGCCTTCTTTATCCGGCAATTGTCCGGTTCCGTAAGCTGAAGCTTCATTCACCATATGAGGTACTTGAAATTCTTGGTAACCGGCTTCGGTATTTTTATCCAAGAAATAGGAAATCAAAGCACGTTGCAATTTGGCACCTTTACCTTTATAAACAGGAAAACCCGGTGCTGTAATTTTGGTGCCCAATTCGAAATCGATGATGTCGTATTTTTTAATCAAATCCCAGTGTGGTAAAGCACCTTCGTGCAATACCGGAACCTCACCTTCCTGGAACACATTCAAATTGTCGTCGGCCGATTTACCGTGGGGTACTAAATCGGCTGGGGTATTAGGCAACAAGTACATTTTTTGCAACAACTCGTTAGCATAACTGTCTAGTTTCTCTGATAATTCCTTGCTGGTTTCTTTGAGTTGACTCGTTTTTTGTTTCAAAATTTCGGCTTTGGCCTTTTCGCCGTTCTTCATCATTTCGCCTATGGCCGTGGAAAGTTTGTTGGCTTCCGCTAAGGTATTATCGAGCGCTACTTGCGTGCTTCTTCTGTTTTCATCTAATTGGATGACTTCTTCCACGATAGTGGTAGCATCCATATTTCTTTTGGCTAAAGCGGCCAGCACTTTTTCCTTATTTTCTCTGATGTAACTAATTTGTAACATGTCGGTTTTCTTTATAAGCACGCAAATTTAATGAAATGTTTGATAAAACCTTTGGGTTGCCCAAAAACTTAAGGGCATAAACCGATTATAGTCAAAGGTATACCGGTTTGAATTTATGAAGCAACAATCCTCAGCTTAATGCAATTATTGTTATATTCGCAGAAATTCAACGAATTACTATGAAAAAGAGTTACTTTTTACTGGTTTTTTTTACAATTTCTTCGGTTTTTGCTCAAAGTGATGTTTTAGAAACCAACAATATTGCTGAGTTGGAAAGGAAGTCGGCTTCAAGAACCATTAATTTTCAAGCCAATGCCAATACACTTAACTATGATGTAACCTATCATAAGCTGGAGCTTACTGTAGATCCAGCAGTGTATTTCATTGCCGGAAAAGTAACCACTACATTTACCGCCTTGGCCGATATGAGTACTGTGACTTTTGATTTGGCCAATGAATTGGCGGTTACCTCTGTAAAGCAGGGAACAACCAATTTGAGTTTTGTGCAAAACGGGAACAACGAATTGGTTATCACATTGCCAAGTACTTTAGCTACAGGAAACGCAGCCACTGTTGAAATGATTTACTCAGGAGTACCGCCTCAGAATGCCTTTGAAGCTTTTGCTATCAATGTTCACTCGGGGGTAGCCGGAATGTGGACCTTGTCAGAACCTTACGGAGCCAGAGATTGGTGGCCGTGTAAACAAGACTTAAGTGATAAGATTAACAATATTGATGTTTACATCACTGCTCCGAGTCAGTATGTGAGTCTGGCCAATGGGATGGAGCAAACACAGGTAGTAAATGGGAATGGAACCAAAACAACTCATTTTCGCCATGGGTATCCTATTCCTGCTTATCTAATAGCTTTTGCAGTAACCAATTATCAAGTATATACCCAAACAGCAGGGACAGCTCCTAATACTTTTCCGGTTGTAAATTACATTTATCCTGAGAATTATGCTTCGGCAGTAACTTCTTTAGCTCAGACTTTGCCTATTATGACTTTGTTCGAAACCTTATTTGAGTCTTATCCTTTCCGAAATGAAAAATACGGACATGCACAATTTGGTTGGGGCGGTGGTATGGAGCATACTACAGTGTCATTTATGGGAAGTTTTAGCAGAGGGTTGATTGCTCATGAATTGGCCCACCAATGGTTTGGAGATAAGATTACTTGCGGTACCTGGAAAGACATATGGTTGAATGAAGGATTTGCCACTTATTTGTCGGCTTTAGTGATTGAAAATTTTGACGGACTGAATGCTTTTGTGACTCAAAAAGCCAGTATGGTTAATTTTATCACATCCAGTCCCACTGGGAATCTATACCTAACGGATGCTCAATTAACGGATGTTGGCAGAATTTTCAGCAGTAGATTAAGCTACAACAAAGGCGCGATGGTTTTGGAGATGTTACGATTTAAAATGGGAGACACTGCTTTTTTTCAAGCCATCAGAAATTATTTAGCCGATAGCAACCTGGCTTACGATTATGCTGTAACCACCGATTTGAAATCACATTTAGAAGCCGTTTATGGTCAGAGTTTAACGGAGTTTTTTAATGATTGGGTTTACAATCAAGGGTATCCAACTTATACCATTACTGCTCAAAACTGGGGTTTGGGTCAGGCCCGATTTGTTATCAATCAAACCCAATCCGATCCGTCGGTGAGCTATTTTGAGATGCCGGTGCCTATTCGCATTACCGGTGCCGGCGGACAAACAGCAGATTTGGTGTTAAACAATACCACCAATGGGCAAGTGTTTGTTCAAAGCGTTCCATTCACAATTACCGGAGTTCAGTTTGATCCCGAAGTTCATTTAATTTCTAAGAATTCCAATGTTACTTTGACCAATGAAGTGTTTTCATTAGAGGAAGCTGTGGTATTGTATCCTAATCCCGGGCATGACGAATTGCACATCCAAATGCCGAACAATATCGTTTTGAATGAAGTAGTGGTTTATAACAGTTTAGGGCAAAAAGTGCTAACCAATAACAGCTTGGATATAGTGATAACCGGCCTATCAACCGGTGTTCATTATCTTGAAATACACACGGCTGAAGGCACTATTCATAAAAAATTCATAAAAGAGTAACCAAATACAAATAATATATGCAGGAGTAAGGTGAAAACCTTACTTTTGTGCGTTTAAAAGAAATGACAGTTTAACACATGGAAATTGCAATCAAGCTCTCTCAGTTTTTACTGAGTTTATCAATACTCATCATTCTACACGAATTAGGACATTTTATTCCGGCCAAATTATTCAAAACGAGAGTCGAAAAGTTCTACTTGTTTTTTGACATCAAATATTCCTTATTAAAAAAGAAAATCGGCGAAACCGAATACGGTATAGGTTGGTTGCCCTTAGGAGGTTATGTCAAAATCTCAGGGATGATAGACGAGAGTATGGATACCGAGCAAATGGCGCAAGAACCGCAACCGTGGGAATTTCGTTCTAAACCGGCTTGGCAACGATTGATTATTATGTTGGGCGGTGTTACGGTAAATTTCATTTTGGCTTTTCTGATTTACATCGGGATGACCTTTTTCTACGGAGAAAAATACATCAACAACAGCAATGTTAAAGACGGCGTTTGGGTGCACAACCAAGAATTGGAAAAAGCCGGAATTCAAACGGGAGATAAGTTAGTAGCCATTGACGGCAAACCGGTTGAAAAGTTTGAACCTTCGGTAAATATGGAGGTGTTGATGGCTAAAACTGTAGTAGTAAACCGCAATGGTCAAGAAAAGACCATTAATTTACCAAACAATTTTATCGGAAAATTTATCGATCAGGACAAAAAAGGGCTGATAGGTTTAAGATTGCCTTTTGTGGTTGCCGGATTTGCGGAAGACTCACCCAATAAAGAGCAACTCAAACCCAAAGATATCTTTGTATCCGTTAACGGGCAACAGTTAAAGTATTTTGACCAATCAAAAGCCTTGTTCGCCGCTTACAAAGGCAAAAAAGTTTCGGCCATTGTAATGCGTAACGGGAAAGAAACACCGGTAAGCTTGTCGGTAAATCAAGAAGGCAAGCTTGGTGTAGCACCGGCTGAAATCACAGAAGCCAATTTAGAGAAGTTAGGGTATTACAAATTTAACACTGAAACATTCGGTTTTTTTGAGTCTATTCCAATCGGAATTGAGAAAGGATTTACACAATTGGAAAACTACTGGAAACAGTTAAAATTAATCTTCAATCCCAGCACCGGAGCTTATAAAGGCGTTGGCGGATTCCACGCGATCTACAATGTGTTCCCGGACAGTTGGAGTTGGGAAATCTTTTGGAGCATCACTGCTTTGTTGTCAATCATGTTAGGTGTAATGAATTTATTGCCGATTCCGGCACTTGATGGTGGTCATGTGATGTTTTTATTATACGAAATGATCTCCGGTAAAAAACCAAGCGATAAGTTCATGGAAAAAGCGCAATTGGTTGGCTTTGTTTTACTTATTTCATTATTGTTGTTTGCCAACGGAAATGATATTTACAAAGCGATAGTAGGTAAGTAATTTTTTTTGAAATTTTATTCATTTTTATTTGCAAAAAATAAAATTCGTTCTATCTTTGCAACCGCTTAAAAGATATAACATCTTCCTCCTTAGCTCAGTTGGTTAGAGCATCTGACTGTTAATCAGAGGGTCCTTGGTTCGAGCCCAAGAGGGGGAGCAAAACAAAAGCCTGATACGAAAGTATCAGGCTTTTTTATTTAAACACGCTTAATCACATAAGTCACAATTCCCCAAACCAACAATTTGTTCTCTTCGGTCACTTTTATCGGTTGGAAGGCAGCGTTTTCCGGCATGAGGTAGAGGGCGTCTTTTTCAACTTTGATGCGTTTCACGGTGAATTCGCCGTCTATACAACAAACGGCAATTTTCCCGTCGGTAGGTTCCAAACTGCGATCGATTACCATGATGTCTCCGTCGTCTATCCCGGCGCCTATCATCGAAGTCCCGTCGGCTTTGGCGTAAAAAGTAGCTTCGAAGTTTTTGACCAATACTTTGTCTAAACTAATTTGCGTGCCTTCAAAATCGGTGGCCGGCGAGGGGAATCCGGCCTTGATACCGCCTTCAAAATAGGGTAGGGATCTCGAGTTTTCGAAATCGGGTTTGAAAAAGGTTAGCGTTTTTTTTGTGGTCATGGCTTCTCGATACATTTTTGGCTAAAGCACCATTCTATATTATGCTACATTGTTGAGCCAAAAACACTCGAAGTGACGAGCAAGGTATAAGGATTGAACGGTTTCTTGATACATTTTTGGCTGAGGTTTTTGATCAATCAGCGACAAGGGATTTTTAATATCTCGTTGATGTCAGTGGTGTATTTTTTGGATAAATGCTCCTGCTTCATAGTCCAAGTGCGCGTTAAGTCTTGGTTGGCGAGTTTGATTTTACGTTCGCCCGTTTTTTTATAGTAGTCGTCCATCACTTGCATGAGCTTCAAATGCTTCGGATTCTCTTCTTCAAACAAATGGAATTGCTTTTGGTTTTCGGGAATAATGTTGGTCACTATGACGCCCGCTTTTTTATAGATTTCGCCTTCTTCAAAAACCTCTTTCAGCATCTTTATCGCTAAGTTGCTAATAGTAATGGAAGAATTACTCGCATACGGCAAGGTTTCCATACGGTAGAAATTGTAGCGCTGCCGATCCACTTTATACTTGTCTTTTCTCAAATACAAAATCACGCCCTGGCAACACGATTTTTGTTTGCGCAGTTTCTCGGCACAGACTGTAGCAAAGGTCGATACGCGTTCTTTCATGGCATCGAGCGTAGTAATATTTCCGGCAAAGCTTCGGGTAATGGCAATATTTTTTTTGTCTTTCGGTTCTTCTAATCCCAAGACCGATTGGCCTTCGAGTTCGTATTTCAACCGCAAACCCACTACGCCCATGGTGCTTTTGATATAGGCTTCGTGTTGTGGCAAGGTAAAATCGTAAGCCGTGTTGATGTTTCTCAACTTCATTTTTTTAGTCAGCCGAAATCCAATACCCCAAACGTCTTCAATTTTGGTCCATTTCAAGGCTTTGATGCGCTTTTCTTCCGTATCGATGATATAGACACCTTTTGTTCTTTCGGGAAACTTACGCGCGATTTTATTGGCAACTTTCGATAACGCTTTGGTCGGCGCAAAACCCACCGAAACCGGAATGCTGAGCCATCGCATAATGCGGCTTTTCATTTGCAAACCATAATCGTGGAAATCGGTTACCGGTACGCCGTCAAAATTCATAAAGGCTTCGTCTATGCTGTAAGGTTCTACATGTGGTGTAAAACCTTCGAGGATTTTCATTACCCGATGACTCATGTCGCCATACAAAGGATAATTAGAAGAAAAGACTTGGATGTTTTTGTCTTTAAGTTCTTGTCGCACTTTAAATTCGGGCGCGCCCATCGCAATGCCTAACGCTTTGGCTTCATCGCTGCGAGAAATGATGCAACCGTCGTTATTGGACAAAATCACGATCGGTTTTCCAACCAAATGCGGCTGAAAAACGCGTTCGCAAGAAGCATAGAAATTATTGCAATCGACTAACGCATACATGGTATAAAATTAAGGATTTTGCAGTGGAACAAAAGTTAATTTTGTCAATTGTTGATAACAAAAAAACCATCAAAATCGCTCTTGATGGTTTCTAATATTGAAGTAAGATTTTTTTAGTTCAATAGATGGCTAACCAATGAAGGATACAATCCGATAGCAATATTTACTACAATAGCACTTACGGCTACAAGATAATACACTGCAGGTATAGCTGGTTTTTCAGCTGAAGCTTCTTTGGTGTACATGGCTAAAATCAATTTGAAATAATAGCCCACACTGATGATGGAATTGACAACACCCACAATGACCAAGAACAAATAACCGGCTTTGATGGCATCGCTAAACAACATAAATTTGGCAAAGAACCCTGAGAAAATAGGAATTCCTGCCATAGACAATAGTGAAGCGGTTAAAACAGCAGCTAATAATGGATTGGATTTTCCTAAACCGTTGAAGTTTTCTGTCAATTCGTTACCGCTGTCACGTGTTACAGCAATGATTACAGCAAACGAAGCGATACCCGCTAAAGCATAAGCTGCCGTATAATACAAGAGTGTTCCTGCGGCGGTAGACAAGCTTAAAATAGCCATCAACATAAATCCGGCGTGTGATATACCCGAGAACGCCAACATACGTTTTACATTGTCCTGACGCAAAGCCATGATATTTCCTATTGTCATCGATAAGATGGAAACCACAACAATCACCATTTCAAAAGTTGGGATTAACTCCGAACTCAAGCCGCTTAACAATTTGTAAAGTGTTGCCATGGCGACTACTTTCGCTAATGTACTCATGGTAGCTGTAGTGATAGACGGCGAACCTTCGTAAACATCCGGAGCCCAAAAATGGAAAGGTGCAGCGGCAATTTTGAACAACATTCCGATAATCATCAACACCATTCCGATTGGAAACCAAACCGGAATACCGGCGCCGGAAGACAAGTCTTTAATCTCCGCTACATTGAAATAGCCTGTAGCGCCGTAAATCAAACAGATACCGAATAATATAATTCCTGAAGCAAAGGAACCTAACAAGAAGTATTTCATTCCGGCTTCGTTACTCTTAATATCCAATCTTTTGCTGGCCGCTAAAACGTATAAAGAAATCGACAATACTTCAATCCCTAAGAAGAACATCGCCAAATTGCTAAACGAAACCATGGCAACGGCTCCGGCCAAAAGGAAAACTTTGATGGCAATAAAGTCGGATATCTTGGTTTGGTGTTCTTTATAGAAATCACCGCTAAGAGCAATTAAGAAGATCGTCAGCACTATGAACAATGAAGTGAAAGCGTTCGAAAATTTATCAACGGCAATCATGCTCGCATAGTTGGAGTCGATGCTCGGGTCGATCGCCCAAAGGTTCAAAGAGATTCCTAAAATGGCAAGTAAACCTATGACAGTAACCGGAACCAGTAGTTTTCTTAAATTGAAGATTTCTGCCAACAGACAAAAAACACCTAATGATACTATTGTTATTAATGTTTGCATTTTTATTTAGGAATTGGGATTTAGGATTTAGGATTTACCTTTTGACTAAATCGGTACATTATTTATTGTTTATTTTTTATTGTTCTTATGGCTGAGGAGAAGATGGCTACTAACTCATCAGCTTCTTTGATTAATTTTTCTAATTCATTTTTATCACAATCTATTTCCAATTCTTGGATAAATTCTAACCAAAATAAACTTTCATCTGCTTCTTCATCTACTATTTTTAATTTATTTAAAAAATCAGAATCGGATTTTCCTCGGCAAACTGCCCTATAATTGGCCGCTACGGAAGAAGAAGATTTGAACAGTTGATAGGATATAACATCTACAGCTTTGGTTTTTTCAATTTCCATTAAAAATTTAAAAACCCGAATAGCAAAAGATTTTGTTCTCTTCTTTAATTCTTCTTTTGTCATAAATCCTTAATCCTAATTCCTGAATCCTTATTTAATGTTAGATAAAATTTCATTCAAACTCGGCGTTACCAAATCTACTATCGGTTTCGGATACAATCCGAAGAACAGTAAGAACGCTATGATCGCTACAAAAGTAATGGCTTCGTTAGTCGTTACTTCGGCAAATACTTTGGTATTGGTTTCGCCTAACATTACGTTTTGGAACATCTTCAACATATAGTAAGCACCTAAAATAATCGTGGTTCCACCTAAAACAGCATACCAAATATTCACTTGACTCAAACTGTACAATACTGTAAACTCTCCCACGAAGTTAAACGTTCCCGGTAAAGCCACAGAGGCTAATACTAAAATCATAAACATTGAAGTGAATTTTGGGGTTTGTGAACGAATCCCGCCTAAATCGGCTATCGCTCTGGTTTCATATCTTCTGAAAATTACTTCAGCGGCAAAGAACAATCCAACAATTACGAAACCGTGTGCAATCATTTGCGAAACCGCACCGCTTAATCCGTCAAGCGTTAAAGTATAGCAACCTGCGGCGATTAAACCAACGTGTGCTAAGGACGAATAAGCCAATAATTTTTTCAAATCTTTTTGACGCAATGCCACGATAGATCCGTAAATCACACCGGCTATACTTAATCCAATTAAGATTGGCATATATGCTTTAGCAGCGCTTGGTGCGATAGGCAATTGCCAACGGATAACGCTGTACAATCCCATTTTCAACATGATACCGGATAAAAGCATGGTACCTACAGTTGGTGCTTTTTGGTATACTTTGGCCTGCCATGTGTGGAAAGGAATAATCGGAATTTTGATAGCATAAGCCAAGAAGAAAGCGAAGAAAATCCAACATTCTTCCGTAGCGGTTAACTCTAATTGGTATAAATCGCCAATCAAGAAGCTGCCGGCTTTAGAATATAAGTAAGCAAAAGCAATCAACATAAACAAAGAACCGCCCAAAGTGTAGATGAAGAATTTCACTACGGCTTTCTTGCGCTCTTCGGCATCACCGTTACCCCAAATCAAAGCGATGAAGTAAATCGGAATCAAAGCCAATTCCCAGAAGATGTAGTATAGTAAACCATCTACAGCTAAGAAAGTACCAACCATGGCAAACGACATGAACAAGACTAAGGCGTAGAAGTTTTTACTGTTGTTGAATTGGTTTCCGAAAGAAGAAAATACAATTAAGGGTGTTAAAGCAGTGGTCAACAAAACCATGGACATTGATAAACCATCGGCTTTGAACGCTAAGGCTACTTTCGGACTGCTCATCCATTCGCCTATATAACTGATGTTGGCGCCTTGGCTCAGTAAGTTCAACAAATACAATGACAATCCTAAAGCACCCAAACTGAATACTAAGGCCACTTTTGAAGCTAATTTGTCTCCGGCAAAAAACGTAGCAATCGAACCAATCAGCAGTAATAATAATATAGTAGTTACATCCATTGTGTAAAAATTATTGAGCGATAAATAAATAAGTGATGATGGCACAAATACCAAGTACAAATACAAAAAGGTACAAACCAATATTTCCGTTGTGTAACTTTTTACCTTGTGTTCCGATGCCGTTAGCCAAGGTTCCGAAACTGAAAACCACTTTGCCTAAAGCCGGTTCTAAAGTAGTACGGAAGAAATTAGACAAACTGTTAATTGGTTTTACGATTAAGAAGGTGTAAAATTCGTCCACATAATATTTGTTGTAAACCGTCTTGTTAAAGCCGCTGATGTCTGCATCTTCTTTCGGCACGAAACCACCTTTGATGTATTTGGCATTCGCCCAAATAATTCCAACGATAGCACCTACTAAAGCAATACCCATCAACATAAATTCTTGAGTTCCCAAATGATGTGCTTCGTGTTTGGCCGCTAAAATCGGTTCCAAGAAATGGTTCAACCACATGCTTCCCGGTAAATTAATGGCACCACCAATAACCGCTAAAATGGCTAAGATTACCAATGGAATGGTGATTAAACTCGGACTTTCGTGTAAGTGGTGTTTTTGCTCTTCGGTACCTCTGAATTCTTTGAAGAAGGTTAAGTACATCAATCGGAACATATAGAAAGCAGTCATGATTGATGCTATCGAAGCCACTACCCATAATACTTTGTTGTGTTCAAAAGCTACCATCAAGATTTCGTCTTTCGACCAGAAACCGGCAAACGGGAAAATACCCGCAATGGCTAAGGTAGAAATCATCATCGTCCAGAAAGTGATTGGCATCGCTTTGCGCAAACCACCCATTTTTCTCATGTCTTGTTCGCCGTGCAAGCCGTGAATAACCGAACCCGAACCCAAGAACAAACAAGCTTTAAAGAACGCGTGTGTAATTACGTGGAAAACCGCTACCGTATAAGCGCCTAAGCCTAAAGCCAAGAACATTAATCCCAACTGGGAAACGGTAGAGTAGGCCAATACCTTTTTAATATCGTTTTGTAACAAGCCAATCGAGGCGGCTACCAAAGCAGTTGCTGCACCAACAATGGCAATAATGTGTTGGATATCCGGCGTCAAATCGAATAAGAAGTTCATGCGTGTTACCATAAAGATACCCGCGGTAACCATTGTCGCAGCGTGAATTAACGCAGAAACCGGTGTTGGTCCGGCCATCGCATCCGGTAACCAAGTATACAATGGTAACTGAGCCGATTTTCCGGTAGCACCGATGAATAAACATAAAGCAGCTACACCTAACATAGCCGAATCAGCATTTCCTGCAGTAAGCGCTGTTTTTATTTCGTTATAGTTTAAAGAGGAGAACATCGCTCCAATAATAAACATTCCGATTAAGAAACCTAAATCTCCGATACGGTTCATGATGAACGCTTTCTTAGCGGCATCGTTGTACGGTTGGTTTTTGTACCAGAAACCGATTAACAAATACGAACACAATCCAACGCCTTCCCAACCGATGAACATTACCAATAAATTGCTTCCGATAACCAACGTAATCATAAAGAAAACGAATAGGTTTAAGTAAGCAAAGAACTTATGCATGTTCTCGTCATCATGCATATAGCTGATAGAGTAGAGGTGAATTAACGAACCAATTCCGGTGACGAACAACAACCATAATAACGACAATTGGTCTAATAAAATGCCGAAGTCTAATTTGAAATTGCTCACTTGAATCCAATCGAATAAAGCAATTTCGAACGGTTTTCCGTTTTGGTTCAATTGGGCAAAAAAGCAAATGCTCAATAAGAACGAAACCACTACAGTCAGCGTTCCGATTGCCCCGGATACATTTCGGCTTACTTTACTGCCTAAGAAAATATTGAAAAGAAATCCAACAAATGGAGATAAAAGTAATACTAAAGCTAAATTTGTTTCCATCTCAGATTATCCTTTTAAATTCTTTAAATTATCAATATCAATCGACCCTAAGTTGCGGAATACCGAAACTAAGATGGCCAAACCAACCGCTACTTCTGCAGCAGCAACCGCCATCGAGAAGAATACAAATACTTGTCCTTCGGCGTCTTGGTGGTACGTTGAAAAAGCTACAAACAATAAGTTCACCGCATTCAACATGATTTCAATCGACATGAAAACGATGATGGCATTTCGGCGGTACAACACTCCGAAAACTCCGATACAGAACAAGAGTACCGAAAGGAAGATGTAGTTTTCTATTCCTATTTGATTTAAAATATTGTTCATTATTTTTTCTCCGTTTTTTCTTTTTTAGACAATAAAACCACACCAATCATGGCGGCCAACAATAAGATGGAAGCAAATTCGAATGGCACCATGTATTCGTTCAATAATATTTTCCCAAGGGTTTTAATCGATTGGAAATCTTCGCCCGAAGTATCGTATTCGCCCATGATGGTTTTCGAATTGATAAAGATGGTCACCAAAACGATACTCATTAGGATAAAAACAACAATAGCGCCCAATCGGGTAATACGAGGTTTGTGGACTTCATTTTCCTTATTCAAATTCAT